>Ga0256841_1000840_pt1 | contig 29060 bp, 22 predicted proteins | sample 356308metaG_FD_185971 | JGI IMG/M metagenome (GOLD analysis project Ga0256841, IMG submission 185971) | Hydrothermal vent microbial communities from Mid Atlantic Ridge, Atlantic Ocean - 356-308 | ecosystem: Environmental > Aquatic > Marine > Hydrothermal vents | place: Atlantic Ocean: Mid... | reverse complement strand
TCGCGCTCGGCACGCGCCAGTCCGGGCGGGTCCGGCCGTCGGCTTCGGTCAGGGCGCTCGTCAGGCAGCACAGCACCCGGCTGCCCCGCGCGATGGTCCCGGCATCGATCTCCTTGAGCGTCCCGACGAGCGCCATCAGCCCCGTCCGCTCCACCGGCGCCCCCTCCGCATCGACCGGCACGTCCATGCCGTGCTCGCGGAACCGCTCCAGCACCGTCCGCCCGTCGAGGGGCCGCGTGAGCGTCTCGGCGAACGTGCGCCCGTCGATGATCGTCATGTCGCCGTTGGTGTGTTCGAGCAGCCGCCTCAGTTCGTCGAACGTCCCATACGTGTGGGGCCGCACGTCGTAGAGGATGCGGGAGATCAGGCTGTCGGTCGAGTCGATCTCCACCGGCTCGACGGCGGCGCTCCGGGCCCGCCACGCCCGGTACATGGGGCAGTTGGCTTCCTGTTGAATGCCGAGGAAGCGCGGCACGCCGCCGATCTCGCTGGCATAATTGCACAAAACCGTATAGATGCCAATGGGACCGAAGGCGGCGCTGATCGTCTGCGTGATCCAGTCGAAACTCCCGTGTTCGAGTATGTATTCGAGCAGAAAATATCCTCGATATTTTGAAGCCTCATAGCGCCAGTCGAGGAGCGGGATGTGGCGGATGCCCGTCTGCTCCTTGAACTGCCTCGCCGCCCATTTCACCTCGCCGGGTTTCTCCACGGCGATGAGGTGCGCCGTCTCGGGCGCGAACGTGGCGCTGTTCATCAACGGCAGGTTCTCTTCGGGGAGGAAGAAGAACGTCTCCATCCCCGCCGCCTGTCCGTACGCCGTCAGCGCCGAGCCGGAGTTGCCTCCCGACTCGAAGACCACGCGGTCATATCCGTTCAGCCTGCATTTGGCGATGATCACGCACCCGGCGATCGAGCGCATGGTCTTCGTGTGCATGAACGAGGTCTCGTCGAGGACGAAGAGGTCCACGCCCCGGTAGCGCATGAGGGGGAAGATGCGCGCGCCCTCGCCGAGGCTCACGTCTTCGAGGCATTGCTTGTAGGCGGCGTCGCGTTCCTCCGTCGGCTCCACGGGAAAGGCGTTCCGGTAGCGGAGGACGATGCTCGTTTCGGGAGGATACGCGGGATCGATGCGCACATCCTCCTCAAGGCGGTGGTTTCGACTCATGAGGCGCTTGTGAATAATGATCGGATATAATTCAGGCGCCCTTTTCGGTCAAACACGACAAAAGAACGAGAAAAGCCTGCCCGAAAACGTCGCGGGCATTCGCGGTGTGTCTTGCCTGTGAAATGCCGAAATGAAAAGGGAGATACGGCTGCGTCCAATGCCCCGGTTCGGAGCGCCGGACGTACGCGGGCGGTTTCAGGAAGCGTGTGTGCGAAGCGCCCGCGTCATAAGGATATAACGATAACGGAAATGATCGGGTATGTCAAGCGCGCCGCACGCGGAGTCTCACGCCGCCTCGGAGGCGAGCACGAGTCCGGCGGGGAGGGTCTCGCCGAAGGCCCACTCGGCCTCTTCGCGGGTGTCCACGGTGGCGGGGTCGAGGAGGCGTTCGCGGAAGTGCGCGCCGCCGGGGAGGCGAGTGAGCCACCGGGCGATGCGGTTGACGACGGACTCGGGCAGGTCCCGGGCGCGGTCGCCGGTGCGGCGGGCGAGCCGGACGAGTCCCTGTGGTATGGCGGGTCGTTGGTCAAGACCGCCCCGAGGCCTCCGTCCTCGAAGCGTTGATCCGACGGTGGTTCGGAGTCGAATGCCCCTGAATCTTCGGAGGTGGGAATGTCCTGCGTGCGGTAGCGAGCATGGTCGGGATGTAAAGGCGTCGCGAGTATTCTATGGTGCGGATCACGGTGCGTGCCTCTGGAGCCGCCGAGGGCTTCGCCTGTTGCAGGAGGCATTCCTCACTTCCGGTGGTGATAGTTTAAGAGGTAGCGAACCGGTCGGGCTCGCTTCTCGAGGTACTCTTTTTCAACCGCTTGCTTGACCCAGGCTTTCAACTGGCCGACTTGCACGTTGAAGGTTGCGGCCAGGTCTGCCAGCTCCTCGTTGGGGCGTTCCTCGTCGAACGCGAGCGCAAGAGAGGGCCAGACGACACTGAAGAGATCACCGATTTCAGGCGACGTAGTTTTCCGTTGCGGCAAGTTTGACAACGATCTTTTGCTCGCATCTCTGCCCGTCGAGGTTGTGTCTTTCTCAGTCGCATCCCACTTTGGCTCAGCTACGGAAGGGGACGCGCCATCCGTTTCAGCCGGCGTGTACGAAGACCTCGCATCCTCTAATGCTGAGAAGAGCGTAGGCGCACCGTCCCCAACGGCCTTATTGGGCTGAAACAGGCTATTCAAGAGTTTGTCCAAGGACTCTGCTCGCGCTACGGTTTCCGGTTCAAGGGGCACTCCCCCTAGCTGAATCAGTTTCGTGTTGCCCTTTGGCGCATCTGCGGCTCGGACGAGCAGGCGTCCCCAGCCTTTCTTGAGGCTTTCGACGGCCCCGCTCCAGGTTCCTCCTTTCGTGTCGGAACTGACTACGAGTGTCCAGTCACTGAAGGCGTAAATGTGTTTGTTGCGTCCCATCGCGTTGCCTGAAGTCCAGCGAGCATTGGGATGATAGGGTGAAACGAGCGTAAGCCGGCCTTCAGCGATGGGCTCACGGTTGGCTTTGGAAACGGCTACTTTAGCAATGCCTTCCGGCAAAATCCCCAGAACATACCCGCCGGCCGTGAGGGCCGCTCGCATAGCCTCACGGTCAATCCCTTTCGCGCCTCCTGAGACTATGGTCAGGTGTTCCTCGGCGCACCGTCTGGCAATCTCTCTCGTGAAGAGCAGCGCGGTTTCATCCGCATCACGGGAACCAACCACCCCTAATCCGCCGCTTTTCAACAGTCCTTGATCGCCTACGCCGAAGAGAAGGGCGGGAGCGGCTTCTCGGAGGCGAGACTTCAGCGCTCGCGGGTAAGAGGCGTCTCCTCGGCTTATGACCCAGATCCCTTGCTTGGTCCACTCCTCCACGGCAAAACCCATCTCGACGCCTCTGTCAAGCAGCGCGCGGAGTCGGTCTGGAGCGATTTTACCCGAACAAATTTTCTCAATCTGTTTTTCTCCTTCGTCTTCCAACATATCAGCGGGGCGCAACCCCTCCTTGCGCAATTGTGCCGCCAGCGTGTTGTACTCAGACAAAGTGAGCGGTTTTGCGCCCTGGTGGCTGTTGTTTCCGAAGTATCCGCAGAGCAGCAGGATCGCCTGCGTGTCGGGAGGAAGAATGTGGTCGGCAATCATGTCTTGTCCTTCACTTTCCGGTTGTTTCCGCCAACGCTAGAGGATACACGGGGCCTGCTCCTCTCAGACGGAGAAGCGCAGCAAGTAGGGTTAGCGTCCAGCCGGAATCCACCATGTCATCCACCAGCAGGACGGGCCGTCCTATGTGCTCCTCTGGCACTACTACTTCAAAGGCTCTACGAAGGTTTTGAAGGCGGTGGTGGCTGTTCTGCTGCTCTTTTTGCGGCGGTGTATCCCTGACCTTCCTCACCGCCTTGACGAACGGGAGACCGAGCCGTGCAGCGAGACGGCGAGCGAAGGAGGGCACAAGCTCAGGGTGACGCAGTGAGGGCACGCACGTCACCCAGGCTGGAGGCGGCTGGTCGTAAACACGGAGGGTTTTTCCCGCGATTACCTTCATGGCCGTCTCGACCATCGTAGCAGCGGCTTCTACCAGTTCCTCCGAGAAGTGCGCATCCTCGTACTTACCCTTACGCACGAGGTCGCCCCAGCCCGCATCGCCATATACGCTCAGCGCGCGGCCTTCTTCGGCCAGAAGCTCCGGCTGTATCCTCTTCCGGTCAGGAAATCGCTTTCTCGGCTTGATCTCTCGGTAGCTGCGTTTCAGGAAGTGGATGGCTTTCTGGAGCAGCAGTGCCGACGTCGTCTTCGGAAGCAGCGGTCTGCCCGCACACACGGCGCAGCGACCGCATGGTTCACTTCCCTCATCGTTCAGCGCTTCCCGAAGAAACGTCATGTGACAGACCTCACCGGCCATGTACCTTCTCAGGTCGGCCTGCTCAGCGCGCCTGATCCTCTTCAGCTTTTGGCGACGCTGATCGTCTGGAGCGTAGGGGAGACCGGTCGCATAAAAGACGTTCTTCGGCCTGCGATTCTCGCCGTGCGGCTCACGCCGTTGGATGACGGGAGCGCGGTCAAGGACGCTCATGAGTTTGAGCACGTGCTGGATCTGTCCGGCGCTCAAGTTCACTTGCGCCTCCAACTCTCGTATGGTCAGCCCTTCTTCCGCGTCTTCCAGAGCGGTCAGCACCTCTCTCACGTGGGCATGCGGAGGAAAGGCGGTGCGGATGAAGTAGTCCGTGATGTCGTCGTCTTCGTCACCGCTCAAGAGCACCCCATGGGCCGGGTCGCCATCGCGGCCCGCTCGACCCACCTGCTGGTAATACTCCACCACCGATCCGGGGCGCTGGTAGTGGATGACGAAAGCGAGGTCCGGTTTATCGAAGCCCATTCCAAGCGCGCTCGTTGCCACCAGCGCCTTCACCTCGTTATCGATGAGTGCCTGTTCGAGCGCTTCCCGCTCAACGGATGGCAGCTTGCCGTAGTAAGCATGGGCATCAACGTCGTTTGCACGCAGCCATTCGGATACGCGCTCAGCGTCTCTCACTGTTCGAACGTATACAATGCCGCTCCCGCGCAGCCGGGGAAGCTGCTCGGCAAGCCACGCCAACCGCTCAGCCGGATGCGGGAGGTGAATGGCCTGCAAGCGGAGCGATTTCCGACCGAGCCTGCCGCGAATGACGATAAGGTCTTCGCCAAGTTGCTGCACGATGTCTTCCACCACCCGATCGTTTGCCGTTGCCGTCGTAGCGAGTACGGGGACGTTCCCCGGCAGCGCTTGAAGAATACGGATGATGCGCCGGTAATCGGGTCGAAAATCATGCCCCCAATCCGAGATACAGTGGGCTTCGTCAACCACGAAAAGACCGACCCGGCTTGCGAAAACAGAAAGCACATGCCGGCGAAACGATATGTTGCTCAACCGCTCCGGCGAAATCAGGAGCACGTCCACCTCGTCGCGTCGGAGATTTGCTTCGGCCGCATCCCACGTTCTCGGATTGGACGAGTTGATCGTCACGGCCCGAATGCCAATACGCGCTGCAGCCTCGATCTGATTGCGCATGAGTGCGAGGAGAGGTGACACAAGCAAAGTCGGACCGCTGCCCCGGTCGCGCAGGAGCCGGGTGGCGAGGAAGTAGACCATGCTCTTTCCCCAACCCGTCCGTTGAACCACCAGCAGCCGGCTTCGGTCTTCGACGAGCATTCGTATGGCGTCCCACTGTCCTTCCCGGAACTCGGCGTTGGGATCGTGGAGCGTCTGTCGTAGATATTGCCGCGCTCTTTCTTTCAACTCAGACATGCTCAATGACGACGGGCGATTCGATTTCGAAAGGCTGTGAGCAGAGCCGGCTGACTATTGTTTATACATCACCCCGATGTAATAGGCGCATGATCGTTTCATAATCAGTGGTTGCATACCCTCGCGTATCTCTCTAAGCCCAATCTAAACGAAGCCTTGGGGACATGCAAGCCGTCGGGGACATGAAACCCCTCGATCGGGCCTCACGCCGCCTCGGAGGCGAGGACGAGGCCGGCGGGGAGGGTCTCGCCGAAGGCCCACTCGGCCTCTTCGCGCGTGTCGACGCCGGCGGGGTCGAGGAGGCGTTCGCGGAAGTGCGCGCCGCCGGGGACGCGGGTGAGCCACCGGGCGATGCGGTTGACGACGGACTCGGGCAGGTCCCGGGCGCGGTCGCCGGTGCGGCGGGCGAGCCGGACGAGCGCGTGCGCCACGTACTCCTTGCGTTCGAGCCGCACGTTGAAGATCGTCTTGAACCACGTCGCCACCTCCGCCGGGGGCACGACGCCGTCGAGCGGGCCGTAGATGGGCCGGCGCGCGCCGATGCGGCTGAGCGACCACCACTCCATCTTGTGCGGCGCAATCCCTTTCCTGAAGTACGCCTCGAGGAGCCGCCGTCCGAGGTTGGCCTTGAGGTCGGCCGGGAGGCGTTCGAGGCTCGCCATCGCCATCCACATCTCCATCCGCTCGCGCGGCTCGAGCCGGCGGGGGATGAAGCGGTGGGTCTTGCTCGTGCGCACCTTCGGCTGAAGGAAGGGCCGGACCTCGTGATAGATCTGCTCCTGCCGGGTCGCCGTCAGTCCTCCGGCCACGCGCCGCCAGAGGACCCACCACTCGAAGCGGCACTGCGCCGTCTCGGCAAACTTCGGCCCTTCGAGCCAGAGCGTCCACACGCGCCGCATCCGCAGCTCGTCCATGGGGTCGCCGAAGCCGGGGCGGAGGCAATAGCCGAGGAGGTTGAACCACCGCGCCTCGTGCGCCACGCTGCGGTCGCGCGGCGCGGCGAGGAGGGTGTCGGCGAGCTTGCGCAGGAGCGGGAGCGGCCACTCGGCGCGCGGCAGCTCGAGCGCGGCTTCGAGCCGCCGCCGGAGCGGGGCCGGGTCGCCGCCCTCCTCGAACACCGCCCGAATGACCTTCACGGCGCGTTCGACGAGGGCTTCGTCGAGGGTGGCTTCGAGGGCCGCGCCGGTCTCCTCGGGCGCGGCTTCGCGACGCACGTCGAACAGAAGCCGCCACCGGTGCTCCGTCTGCTCGGCGAGGCACCACAGTTCGAGTGTGCCGACCTCGGTGAGGCGCACGGCGAGCCGGACGGGCAACTCCGTGACCGCGCCTTTCTTGCCGTACCGGAGCACCGTGCGGATGGGCGGGAGCACGGTCGCCTCTTCGGGCGCGAGCCGCATGACGTCGCCGGGGCGGTCGCCGAGGCGCGTGCTCGAGGTGAGCAGTTGAAAGGCGACGGGCCGGTTCGTCCGGGCGAGGAAGCCGGGCGCGTCGAGGCGGACCTCGGCGCCTTCCTCCATGCCGCGCGGGGCCAGGCATACGGCGGTGTACGCGTCGTCGTCGGTCCCGTCCTCCGGCGTGACGACGACATAATAGGCGCGCGGGCTGCCGCTGCCGACGCGCACGCCTTCGCCGAGGCGCACCTTGCCGTAATACGCCGCGCCGGCGGCCACGGCGAGGTCGGGGCGCGGGTTGGCAAGCGCCTCGGGCGTCCATCCCTCGCCCGCCGCCTCGCGAAACCACCCGCCGATGATGCGCCGGAGCCGCTCGCGGAGCGGCGCGGGGGCAAGCGCGCCGCCGTTGAAAAGGACGAAGTCGGGATAGACGTCTTCGCGGCCGGTCTCCTCTTTGAGATAGTCCGCAAAGCGCCGCCAGAACGCCGTGAGGTGGCGCGTGACGGCGGGGTCGTGCTCGTACGGAAGGCCCAGTTCGGTGAGTCCGGCGCGGCGGCTCGTCTCCGGAGCGGCGTCGGGCGGGACTTCGGGGAAGAAGCCTTCGAGGAGGAGCCGGTGCACGTCGTCGCGGGTGAGCGTGCCCTTGAGCGTCCCGCCGATGAGCTTGCCCGCCTCGCCCGTGAGGGTGACCTCCACCGCCTCCACGTCGGGTGCGCCGAGGAGCTTTTCCTTCGCCTTCCGGCATTCGTGGACGAGCTGATGCCAGCGCCGGGCGTCGAGCTTGCCGGGCCGTCCCGTCATCTGCGTCTCCACATGGCGCGCCAGCGTGTGGTCCATGTTGTCGCCGCCGAGGAGCAGGTGGTCGCCGACGGCGAGGCGGTCGAACCGGAGGCCGCGCTTGCCCTTTCGGATGCCGATGATGGAGAAGTCGGTGGTGCCGCCGCCGACGTCGCAGACGAGGATGAGCCGGCCGTCGCTCATGGCGCGTTGCCAGTCGTCTTCGTGCGCCGAGAGCCAGGCATAGAAGGCGGCGAGCGGCTCTTCGAGGAGGACGACGCGGGGCAACCCCGCCTGTCGGGCGGCTTCGAGGGTCAGTTCGCGGGCCACTTCGTCGAAGGAGGCGGGGACGGTGAGGACGACGAGCTGCTCTTCGAAACGGAACCCCGCGCGGCCCCCGGCGACGGCGTAGTTCCACGCCTCGCGGAGGTGGAGGAGATACCGGCGGCTCGCCTCGACGGGCGAGACCTTCGGCACGGCTTTCGGCGCGCCCCACGGCAGAATGGGCGCGGCGCGGTCCACGGCCGCATGGCTCAGCCACGACTTCGCCGAGGCCACGAGCCGCCCCGGCACACGCGCCCCCTGCTCCCGCGCGAAGACGCCCACGGCATACGAACGCTCCGGGTCCCACGGCAAGGCGGTGCTGCCGGGCGGAAGGTCGTACGCCCCCGGCAGGTAGAGGAAGGAGGGCAATATCGGGTGCGGCGCGACCTCTCCCGGCGCGACGAGTTGCGGCGGCTCGAAGAACCGGATCCGCCGTTTCGCAGCGCTTTCGCCGAGATCGACGTACGCCGCCGCCGAGTTCGTCGTCCCCAGATCTACCCCGATGACGTATCGGAAAGGCGCGTCTTCGGCTTCGAAAGGGTGTTCCACCATCTCTTCGGAATCGTTGGATAGGGTTGCCGACACGGCGCAGCCTGAAGCCCGGTCGGTGTTTGGCGACGGTTCTCCTTTGAATGCCCCATGTGGCCGTTTGTTGAGGACGGCGGTGTGCCTTTGAACCGATCTTCTCGAAAAGAGGAGCGCTCCCCCTTTTCGAGGGGGCGTCCTGCGAAGGAGGGAGGGGGTCTTTGAATGTTTTTCGGAGGGGAGGCGCCTGCTACCCCCCCGACCCCTTCGGGGCCGCCTCCCCTTCGCAAGGGGAGGGGTTGATGTCCGCTGTCTTCATTGTCCATGTCGCAGCCCACTTTCTCTTCGCGAGGGGAGGGTTCTCTCGTCCGAGCGTACGGCGGTCCGAGTCGCTCTCCGGTGGGCGTGAGAAGGCCTCATCTCGAAGCGAGCCTCAGGGGAAGGACATACGTTTCGTCGGAGGCGAAGGGAATTGCGTCAGGATCCGTGCGGTTCCTCCTCGCGGGCTTCCCGGAGGTTGAACTCGAGCTTCCACCGCCGGTCGCCGTCGCGGGCGACGCACCAGAGCTCGAGCGTGCCGATCTCGGTGACGCGGCTCAGGAGCCATACCGGGATGATCGTCCCGCCCGCCTGATCGTCGGTGGCGGGCAGCACGGCTTCCATCGTCACGACCTCGTGGATCTCTCCGCCCCAGTCCTCGACGATCTCGCCCACGGGGTCGGTCTTCCGCGTGTTCGAGGCCAGGAGCGTGAAGACGGCGTCTTCGCCGACGACGAGGCCGAACTCCTTGCTCCGGATCTCGGCCTCGGTCCCTTCCTCCATGCCGAAGGGCGCCACACACAGCGCCTTGACGGGCGTCGGGATGCCGGGCACGGCGGGCATCGCGCTCTCGACGCCGATGTAGTACGTCTGCGCGGTGCCCGCGCGGATGCGGATGCCGCGTCCCTTGCGCGCCGGCCCGTAATACGTCGCGCCGAGGGCCACGGCCTGATCGAGGTCCACCGAAGGGAGGGCGCGGAGCGCATCGTTGCCGCTCCACCGGCGGAGCGCCGTGAGCACCTGTTCCCGGAGGATGCCCGCCTTCATCACGCCGCCGTTGAAGAGGACGGCGCTCGGGAAGGCCGTGCCCGCCTCGCCCTCGGCGGCCACCTGCCGGTTCAGAAAATAGGCGAGATGCCGCGTGATGGCGGGGTCGGACTCATACGGCAGTCCCATCTCGCGCATGCCCATGCGCGGCTTCCGCTGCGGAAACTCGTGCGCCTCGGTCTGCGGGAAGAAGCCGTTGACGAGGATCGTCTCGATCTCCTGACGGGTCAGCTCGGTTCGGATCGTTCCGCCGATGAGCGAGGAGCCGCGCCCGAGCACGACCACCGGCTCGGCGTCGAGGTCGGGGTTGCTCAGGAGGCGCTCCTTCGCCTTCCGGCAGCTGTGCACGAGGCCGCGAAACTGCCAGTTGTCGAGGTTCGTGCCGTTTTGTGCGAGCCGGGCCCGGACGGCATAGGCGAGGGTCAGGTCCATGTTGTCGCCGCCGAGGAGGATGTGGTCGCCGACGGCGGCGCGGCGCAGGTCGAGGGCGCCGTCCTGCTCCACGACCTCGATGAGGCTGAAGTCGGTCGTTCCGCCGCCGACGTCGCAGACGAGGATGGACTCGCCGACGGAGACGGCCTCGCGCCAGGCGTCGCCCTGCGCCTCGATCCAGGCATAGAAAGCGGCCTGCGGCTCTTCGAGGAGCGTCAGGTTGGCCAGGCCGGCCTGTTGCGCGGCCTGCACCGTGAGCTCGCGCGCGACGGCGTCGAACGAGGCGGGGACGGTGAGGTAGAGCTCCTGACGTTCGAGGCGCGCCTCGGGGTCGTCCGCCGCCATGACGTGGTTCCAGGCTTTGCGGAGGTGTTCGAGGTAGCGCGTGGCGGCCTCCACCGGCGAGAGGCGGCGGGCGTCCGGCGGGGCGTCCCACGGCAGGATGGGCGCGGTGCGGTCCACCCCCGTATGGCACAGCCACGACTTCGCCGAGGCGACGAGCCGGTTCGGGATCTCCGCGCCGCGCTCGCGGGCGTACGCGCCCACGGCATAGTCCACGTCGGGGTCCCAGGGCAGGGCCAGCGCGCCTTCGGGCACGTCGTGCGGGCCGGGCAAAAAGAGGAAAGAGGGCAAAAGCGGCAGGGCTTTCACCTCGCCCGGGCTCACTACCTGCGGGATCTCGAAGAGGTGGATCTCCGGCGGATCGGCTTCGGCCTTCGTGAAGGCCACGACGCAATGCGTGGTCCCGAGGTCGATGCCGACGATGTATTTAGAGGTGCTCACGGTCTTCGTGGATGGGTTGCACATGCGAGCGCCGGGGCTCTCGTCCAAAGAACCCTTCCATAAGCCCCCGGACACTCTTCGTCAATTGACCTCCACCTCGGCCGGCGCGACGACGCGGTCCTGTGCCTGCATGAGCTTCGGCAGGTCGATCCGGGTCACGCGCCACCCTCGATGGCGAAGTGCGCCCTTGAACGGCGGATCCCCGGCGATGTTGCCCGAGAGCCGGACGGCGCGGGTGTCGAAGCCGGGGGCGACGGTGACGGCGCTGCCTTCCGGCACGTCGTAGATCGGCTCCAGCGCAACGTACGTTTCGAGCGCGCGCTTGCACCCCTCGTGGATGCTCCGCACCGCCGCGCCGATCTGCGCGTCGTCGTATTGGCTGAGGTCCTCCTGCAAAAAGTCGATCAGCCGTCCCTCACGCTGAAGGATGGACAGAAGCTGAAGCGCCGACGCCTCGGAGGGCTGTTCCGGCAGCGCCGTCGGCGCGGGCTTCGGCGCCGGCCCGGGAAGCTCCGGCGGCGCGCCCGCGCCGAGCTTCCGGACGAGCTGTTGGACCGCGCCCCACAGCGCCAGCGTGACCACCGCGCCGACGCCGAGCACGAGCAGGCCCTTGCCCGCCAACGCCTCGCCGGCGACGAGATAGATCGCCGCGATCAGAACGGCGTTCAGCGCCAGAATCACGAGCAGACTCTGAAGGGCAAAGCTGGACTTCTTTTCCATGAGAAACACCTTTATGACTATGGCCCCAAAAAATCTCCGGCGTGCCCGTCTGCGGGCGAGCATGAGACCCGGCGCTGTCGTATTGCGTGTGGTTGCCGTTTTTACGAGACGCGCACGACGAACGACGGAAGCGCGCCTCCGGGGGGATCAGACCGGAGCGTCTTCGAGGCTCTTTGTTTGACAAGGGTTCGAGAGGCGCAAAATTACAGGAGAAAAAGGACTTAGCACAAGCGCTTCCCGTTAAGGCATGATGAGGAATCGTTCAAAGACGATCTCGCCGCGTGGTTCCCGGCGCTCCCGGTGCGTCGGGGGCTCGCCGTGAGAGGAGCGTCATCGTCGAAGACGCCTTCATTTCCCGCGAAACCTCCCCCGTGCGGAGTCGAAAGGCCGTCGCCTCACACGCGGCGCGCCGACCGGAATCAAGCGCCGGCGCGGGGGACGAGGAGCGCACGCCGGGATGCCGTTTCTTCCACGCGACGGAAGGCTGCCGCCCGGTGAATCTCGTAGGGGGGCATGGTGCGTTCGGAAGTCGTCGGCCTCGCGAAGAGACGTGATTCGGTTAGCGAAGACGTCGACGCGGCCGGCATTTCGTCGTTTGACCAGAGCCGCGCGACGGGGAGCGGTCCGGCAAAAGAATGGGCCCCCGGGGACAACCGGAGGCCCATGTATGCCGGGCGGACAGGAAACGCATGCCGGATTCGCCCGCCTGCCCGGGTTCATGCGTCGGCAGGGCTCACGCGGATGAGGTCACGTGGTCACGGTGCGCCCTTCCGCCGTATACTGCAGGACGATCTGGCACTCTTTGGTGGCGCCGATGGTGATGGAACGAGAGGCCGAACCCTGTTCGAACGGAACGGTCTTCGAGCCGTGGCGGCGGCTCATCCGGCCGTCGCGCACCGGGCCGTCCCACTCCGTCCCGTAGAGTGTTACGCTGAGGTTCGGAGCCTCTCCCGTTTTGCGCCACGTATAGGTCTCGTCGTCGAAATCGATGAACTGGCCGGCCACGCGGCCCGTGACCACGCCCAGTCGCGAATCAAAGCCCTGGCTTTCCGACGATTCCACTTCCCCTTCGCCGGAGAACTCATATCGGTACTGAAACTCGCCCTGGGTCGGCGAGCCGAGCACCTTGTCGCAGGAACCGACGACTTCGATGTAATGGCTGGTCACTTCGAGGAGGTAGGTTGTCTCCCGGGCTTGGGGGGCGGGGGTCTCGTTGTCTTCCTCCTCGACGCCGGTCATGTTGTCTGTGCAGGCGGTCAGGGCCAGGAAAAGAACGAAGAGGAGCAGCCCGGAGGCGCGATGCAGCATCGTGCGGGAGAGGAGGGACGTCTTTTGTTGCCGTTTCATAATCGTACCTTGCTTGCGGTTCATGGAGCGTTGAAATGCACGAATCAACGATGTTCTCCTCCTAACACAGCATCCGATCGCCAAAGTGATAAGGGGAGCGCAAATTTTTTTCGGGCTTGCGCTTCGTCCGTTACGTACCGCGCGAGGAATCCGAAGAGGCGGGAGAAAAACTCGCGGGACGTGATCGCTCTCGCGTGGTTTTGCTGTTTCTATGCAGGAACGGTGTCTGGAAACGGTGCGTCCGGGCCGTCGCCGCTTCGGAAGGCCCGGCGTTTGCGCGTTTTTCGAGGAGGGCCGGCGGGGTTTCGGCGTCCTGCTTTTCGCTTGAAAAACTTTGCTTTGCGGGGAGGAATCCTTTAATTCCTGCGTTGCTCCCGGCGCAAGAGGGCGGGGGCAGGGACGCCTTTCACCGTATCGATACCCATCATGTCGGGTTCAAAGGATCAAGTGACCGCGTTGCTTGTCGCGATGGGCGGAGGCCGGCCGGAAGCGGCGGGCGCGCTGATGCCGCTGGTCTACGAGGAGCTGCGGGGGTTGGCCCGGCGGCAGCTTCGCGGCGGGCGGGCGGGCGCGACGCTGAACACGACCGCGCTGGTTCACGAAGCATACCTCAAGCTGGTCAATCAGCAGAAGGCGACGTGGAAGGATCGGGCGCATTTCCTTGCGGTGGCCGCCCTGGCGATGCGCCAGATCGTCATCAACTATGTGCATCGGCAACGCGCCCAGAAGCGCGGCGGGGGGATGGTTCCGGCTACGTTCGATGAGGCGCTGATGGGTGGGGGAGGCGCCCGGGCCGAAGCGTTGCTCGCGCTCGATGAAGCGCTGGAACGGCTCGAGGCCATCAGCCCGCGGCAGAGCCGGGTGGTCACGTACCGCTTCTTCGGGGGATTGACGCACGAAGAGATCGCCGGGGCGCTGGAGGTCTCGACGCCCACCGTTCGACGGGACTGGCGCATCGCCAAGGCCTGGTTGCTCAGAGAACTATCAGAAGACGGTTGAACGATGTCCATGACGCCGGAGCGCTGGGAGCAGGTACAGGCCCTTTTTGAAGCCACGCTGGCGCGTCCCGCCGTCGAGCGCGATGCCTACCTGCGTGAGGCCTGCGGGGGCGACGAGGCCCTCTTCCGCGAAGTCGCTACCTTGCTGGAAGCCGACGGGCAGTCCGGGTCGTTTCTGGAGGGCCACGTCCTGGAGGGGATCGACGTGTCGGCATGGGCCGACGATCGCCTGCCGGAGGGAAGCCGGGTCGGGCCTTATCGGCTGCTGCGGCTGGTCGGCGAAGGGGGGATGGGGCTCGTCTATCTGGCCGAGCGGGCCGACGGGGTGTTCGATCAGCAGGTGGCGCTCAAGCTCATCAAGCGGGGGATGGACACCGCGCTGATCGTGCGCCGCTTCGAAGCCGAACGCCGGATCCTGGCCCGACTCCAGCACCCGCACATCGCCCGCCTCCTCGACGGCGGCGTGACGGACGACGGACGGCCCTACTTCGTGATGGAATACGTCGACGGGCAACCCATCGACCGGTACTGCGACGCCCACCACCTGTCCATCGACGCGCGGCTGGATCTCTTCGTGACGGTCTGCAAAGCCGTGCTCTACGCCCATGCCAACCTGGTCGTCCATCGTGATCTGAAGCCGGAAAACATCCTGGTGACATCGGAGGGCACGGTGAAACTCCTCGACTTCGGCATCGCCCGGCTGCTGGAGGAGCGCGAAGACCGCACCCGCCTGACGCAGGCCGGCATGCGGGTGCTCACGCCGGCCTATGCCTCGCCGGAGCAGCTGCGCGGGGAAGTGGTCGGGACCTCGTCGGACATCTACTCGCTGGGGGTGGTGCTCTATGAACTGCTGGCCGGTCAACGCCCGCACGGGGACGCCGCGCCGGCAACCGTCACGACGGAGCCCGAGCGACCCTCGGGTGCGCTGGAGCGCGCCCTGCGGGAGCCCGACACCGCCAAGACGATCAGCCGGGCGCGGGGCACGGAGCCGGGGAAGCTCCGCCGGAAGCTCTCGGGCGACCTCGACGTGATCTGCCTCAAGGCCTTGCGCCCCGAGCCCGAGCGCCGCTACGGGTCGGTGGAGATGTTCTCCGAAGACATCCGGCGGCATCGGACGGGGCTGCCGGTGCGGGCACGGCCCGACACCCTCGGCTACCGGGCGCGAAAGTTCGTCCGGCGACACCGGGCAGGCGTGGCGACGACCGCCGCCGTCGCGCTGCTCGTCTCGACGCTCGTCGGGTTCTATACGGTGCGGCTCTCGCATGAGCGCGACCGGGCGCGGATCGAAGCCGAGAAGGCACAGCAGGTCGCGGCGTTCCTGCAAGAGGTCTTTTCCGTCTCGAACCCATCGGAGAACCTCGGGGAGACGCTGACGGCCCGTGCCTTGCTGGACCGGGGCGCCGAGCGGCTCGAGACCGAACTGGAGGATCAACCGGAAGTGCTGGCCGAGATGCTGGGGGTGATCGGAGACGTTTATTCGGGGCTCGGGATGTACGAAGCCTCCCTGGCGATGTGGGAGAAGGCGCGTGACCGGCGTGTGCAACGCTATGGCGAGGAGCATGCGTCGGTGGCGACGGGTTTGCACAAGATGGGCGAAGCCATGAGGTTGCTGGGCAACGATCAGGCGGCCGATTCCCTCTATCGCCTGTCGCTGGCGATCCTGCGCCGTCTCCCGGAACCGGACCGCGAAGAAGAAGCCGTTCTTTTGACCGATATGGGATTGTCCGCCTATAGCCGGGGCGACTATGTCGCAGCCGAGTCGCTCCATACGGCGTCGTTGGCCGTTCAACGAACCTTGCCCGAAGCCAACCGGGAGGACCTGGCGGCCGGCCTCAACAATCTGGCCCTGGTCTTCACCAGCCTCGGCAAGTACGAAGAAGCCGACTCGCTCTATCAAGAGGTGCTGGACGTCTTGTCTCAAATGTACGGTGAGGTGCATCCCCACATTGCCACGACCCTGAGGAACAGGGCCATCCTGCTCTCGCGGTCCGGGAAGCTTGCGGAGGCGGAAGCTTTGTATCGCGAATCCCTGGCGATGCGGCGCATGCTCTACGAGCCGGATCACCCGCTGATCGCTTCCGTCCTGGCCTCGCTGGCCCGCGTCCTCACGACCCGAAAAGCCTATGACGAAGCCGAGGCGCTGTTTACGGAAGCCCTGTCCATCCAGCGCAAGAGCCTGGGTGACGAGCACCCCGGGACGGTGGCCGTGATCGATGGCCTGTCCCTGCTTTATGCCGAAACGGGCAACTACGAGGCGGCCGACTCGCTCCGCCGCAGGGCCCTCGCCCTGAACCGGAAGCACTTTGGCTCCCGGCACCCACGGGTTGCCGCCGATCTGGCCTCGCTTTCAACGTTGCTTGCCGGGCAGGGCGCCTATGCGGAAGCCTTGAAGGCGCGACGGGAAGCATTGGAAATAGCGCGCACCGTCTACGGGGGGGACCACCCGAATATCGCTCGCGATCTGCACTTTACAGGCGAGTTCCTCACGCACCTCGGGCGCTATGACGAAGCCGAGCCTGTGCTCCGGGACGCCCTTGCCATGCGCATCAGGTTGGGAGGTGAGGAGCAGGCAGGCGTCGCCCGGAGCCGCAGCCGCCTGGCCGAGGTGCTCCTCCGGACCGGGCAGTATGCGGAGGCCGAATCCCTGTTGCACGCCGCCCGCTCCCGCTTCGCGTCGGCCGGTGAAACGGCGGAGGTGCAGCGAGCCGACGAGGACCTTCGCGCGCTCTACCGGGCATGGGGCAAGCCGGAGGCGACGACCGCGCTTCCCGGCTCCTCCTGACCCTGCCGGGCCGCCGGATAGCATGCGACAGCCGCTCTCGATAACGAATCCACCTGGAGCAAGAAACGATGAAAAGCATGATGCCGGCAGCCGTGATGGGTGTGCTGTTCCTCTTTCCGGCTTGCCGGGCCGACTCCGACGCGGACCTCGCTGCCGAAGCGCAACGCGTGCTGGCGATGGAGGATGCCTACGTTCAAGCCGAGATCGACAGCGACGAGGCGGCTCTCCGCCGCATCGTGGACGACCGCTTCGTGTTCAACGCCAGCGACGGAACGACGTCCGGGAAGGAGGACCTGATCCATCTGGCCGCAGGCTGGGACATGACCGGTCAGACGATCTCGGAGCGGAGCGTTGTAGTGGCCGGTGAGACGGCCGTGATTTTTGGGACGACGGAGCTGCGCTTTGCCTCCGAAGGCGGGGGCGAGGAGGTGTCGCGCCTGCGGTACACCGCCACCTATACGAAGGAGCACGGCGCATGGCGTTTTCTGGCCTTGCAGATGACCCGGCGAACACCCGCTCCGTGAACGGCGGAAAAGTCCCGGCGCCCGACGCCTGCAACGGCGCGGCTCCCCTTCCCTAACCGAAAAGATAGACGCTATGACCACACGACCCGGACCCACCGAAGCCGCTCCCTACTTTTTTACCTACATCGACCAGGTCCCGGAGGGCGACCTTTGCGAGATTCTGGAAGCCGGCGGCGCCGAGACGCTCGCGCTCTTTCGCGGCATCTCGGAGCCGCAATCGCTGCGCCGCTACGCGCCGGGCAAATGGAGCATCCGCGACGTGGCCAACCACATCACCGATTGCGAGCGGCTGTTCGTGGGACGCGCGTTCTGGTTTGCCCGGGGGCGCCATGATCCTCTGCCCGGCTTCGATCAGGACGTCGCGGCGGAGGCGGCCCGCGCCGACGACCGACCATGGGAGCGCCACGTGGAGGAGTTCCAGACGGTGCGCGCCGCCACGCTGACGTTCTTCCGGTCGCTCTCGGCGGAAGCCTGGAGCCGAGGCGGCATCGCGAGCGGTCACCCCTTCACCGTGCGCGCGCTGGCCTACGCGACGGCCGGACACGCCATTCATCACACGAAGGTGCTGCGCGAACGTTATCTTCTCCCCAATACGTGACCGCTCCCGAAGTATCCGCTCATGCCCCATGCCATGAAGACCGCGCTCAAACATTTCTCATCATGGTGGTCTTTCGGGCTTGTCTCCGGCGCGCGGATCGCTTGCTGCGTCACGTCGTTCGTAACCGTCTGGGAGTGGATCGAAAACCCCGGCGGCATCTTTCGGGGCGCGGAGGGGACGTTTGTCTACGAGACGGCGATGAGTTGGCCGGCGCCGACCTTCCCGTATGCGGCGGTTGCCGCCTCGGCGATGCATCTCGTGTATTCAGGCATCCGGTCGGCGCGCTCCGTGTAACCGGCGGTATGTCGCCTCGTAGGGGGGGCTTGTTCATCGAATCCGCCCCGCCGTCTTCTCCGGTCCGACGTCGTTCACCGGCCACTGCCGCCTGTGTGTGAGGACCGCGAAGGAAGAAGGGCGGCTTTTCACCCGCCGGGACGTGTACTCGTGGTAACTCCGGGCTTTCGTGAGACTTTTCGGCGCGTTGGCGCGGCTGTTCCATGTGGCGGAAGCTGCGACGTGAGGGAAAGCATGGCCCGGCGCCATCGGATCGGACCACTGCTCCTTTTCAGGAATACATGACTGCTCACTTTCAGGAATACATGAGGGAGGGAATGGACGTGAAAAACATTGTTCGTATGACCGTCGTCGTCTTTGCGCTGACCGCGTTGACGGGATGCGCGAGCACGGGTGTGTTCAATACCGCCAACCTGACCAACGTGGAACTCTCGGGGAAAAATTACCGGGTCGTTGCCACGAACGTGCATGGGGAAGCGTCGGCGGAATATCTCTTCGGCTTCAGTGTGGCGCAGCGCGGGGAGATGCAGACCCTGGCGCTGATCCCGCTCGGCGGAGACCGCCTGTTGTATCAGTCCGCGCTGGAAAACCTGTGGCAAAACTTCGCCGAGGCGCATGGCGACGTCGAGGGGCGGAGCCTGGCGCTGGTCAACGTTCGCTTCGATTCCGACGCGCAAAACGTGCTTTTCTTCTACACGAAGCCGACGATCTCCGTGCGGGCCGACGTCGTGGAGTTCTACAAGTGACGGTTCGTCAGGCGCGCGGAACGCCGCTTCCAGGGTCTTGCCGCCGGGCAATGAGCCGACGCCGACAGTTTCGACGTATGAGAGAATGAGCCCCCCGGTCTGCACCGGCGCAGGGGCTTTCCTCTCAATCAAGCACAGGCGTATCGCAATGGCTATGAACGTTATCGGGACCGGCGTCGGACGCACGGGAACCTACTCCCTGAAGCTCGCCCTCAACCAGCTTGGCCTGGGGCCGTGCCACCACATGGAAGAGGTGCTTCACAACATGCCCGTACAGGTGCCGTTGTGGGCCACAGCCCTGGACGGAAGTCCTGACTGGCAGGAGATTTACGGCGGCTATGAGAGCACTGTCGACTGGCCCACCGCCTGTTTCTTTCGGGAACTGCTCGAGGCCTATCCGGATGCGCGGTTCGTATTGACGCACCGCAGTCCGGAAAGCTGGGCGGACAGTTTTGGAAGCACGATCTACCGCTTGATCGCCGGCAGGGATGAGGCGCCGCCGGAAATGAAAGCGTGGCTTGACATGGCCTCCGGCGTCATAGCCCGAACGGGCTTCCCCGACGGGCTGAGCCGGGAGGGTCTGATGCAGGCCTTCATGGCGCATAATGAGGCGGTCAAGCGCGCCATCCCGGCCGACCGGCTGCTCGTCTATCAGGTCAAAGAGGGGTGGGAGCCCCTCTGCGCCTTCCTGGGCGTGCCCGTCCCCGACACCCCCTTCCCGCGCTCCAACGACCGGGCGGAGTTCTGGGACCGGGTTGCGGGAAAGATCTGAGGCGGGTTGACGGAAGGGATGCGTCCGCGCGTGTTTTCCCGATCCGGACGGGATGCGCCGGACCGGCAAGTATGGCGCGCGTGCGGGCTTCCCATCTGAATGCGCCGGGCGACCGGAGCCACGTTCGCCTGTGGACGCGCGCTTCCGCCGAATAGCCTTTCCGCATCTCTCCGCTCGCGCCTCTTCCAAAGCCCGGACGCGCATCGAGCCCTCCGGGAGCAACACCTCTTCCCCGGAAGCAGCGCCTCTTCCCGTTGCCCCGAGATACGGCGGCCTTTCCGTGATGACCTGGTTCGTGGGAAAACGTCGTATAGAGGGGAAAGGTGTCTCCGGGAAGGCCTGCCCGTCCGTCGGTTCGCCGCCGTTCGCCCGTCCCGTGTCGCTCGGGGAGCGCCCCGTTCCTCTCCTTCCTCTCACGCGTCCGCGATCCACGTCGCGGGCGGAAGCCACGGAGAAAAGCCATGACCGCCACCAGGGAAGTCGCCCGCTTCGGGCCGTTCAAGGATTACATCGCCAACGGCGTACGGGTCGGTGATGCGCTCTATCTCTCGGGACAGGTGAGCCTCGACGACGAGGGCGCCCTCGTGGGCGCGGGCGACCTCGCCGCGCAGGTGCGGCGGGCGTACGTCAACGTCGCCGAGGTGCTGTCCCGCTTCGGCGCGACGATGGACGACGTCGCCGACGAGATGTGGCTCGTGACGGACATGCAGAACACGATGACGAACCTCGAGACCCTGTTTGGAATCCGCGCCGAGGCCTACGGGAAAGCGCCCGAAGTCTCGCAGACGCTGGTGCAGGTCGCCGGGCTGGTGATGCCCGAGTTGCTCATCGAGATCAAGTGCATCGCGCACCTGTGACGCGGAAACCCCCGCCCGCATCATCCGGGCGAACGGCATACAGCCTGTGTGTGCGGCTGTCACGACGACGGCCCCTTTCGCCGGGGCCGCGCTCTTAAGCAACGGTCTGGGATGCCTGCTTGCAGCCCGGCATGAGACGAGACCCCCTGGCGAGGGCAAGGGATCGGACCGTTTCTAACCTTTCCACCCGTGAGGCAACCCCTATGAAACATCCCCTATCCCTCCTGCTTGCCGTGTTGATCGGCATGGCTATGGCGATGCCCGCTCAGGCGCGCCAGAACGACATGGCTCAGACCTGGGAAATGCAGCCCAGGATGGGCCACACCGAAGCGCTTCAGACGGCGCTTGCAAATCATGTCCGGTGGCGTCAGGAGCACGAAGACCCCTGGACCTGGACCGTTTTCGAGGTGATTACCGGGCCGACAGTCGGAACGCTCATCGCTCGCTCCGGTCAACACACCTGGGCCGACTTCGACACGTATCGGACGTGGGAGCACGGAGCGGCAGCCAACCGGCACTACGAGACGACGGTGGCGCCTCACCTGGCCGCCATCCGGTCGGCCATCACGATGGGAGACGAGGAAAACATATACTGGCCCGAGGATCCCGCCGAGGTACGGGTCCTCAACGTGATCGGCTTTGACGTTCGCCCCGGCATGATGGAGCAGTTCGTCGAGGGCGTCGGCGCCTATCACAAGGCCATCGTCGAAAACGATTTCCCCGCCTATCATTACGTGGACTATAATGTGAGCGGGGATACGCACGATGCGTTCCTCGTCATCCCCGGAGGCTCCATGGCCGACTTCGCCCGTCCGGAGAAGACGGTCGAGCAGTTGATGGTGGAGGTGCATGGCGAGAAGGCGTTCAAAGCGCTGCAGAAGAGTTTCGATGCCGCCGTCGAGAACGCGGAGAGCATCATGCTCGTCCATCGTCCCGACCTCTCGATCGTCGGGGCGGGCGCCATGGCGACCGGCAATTAGCGCGTGGTCCTCCGCTTCGACCTTCTTTCTCGAAACCAGCCGAACTTTCGGCCCCGGCCCGGGTGAGCCTCGCGCTTGCCCGGGTCGTTTTCGTTGGGGAAGTCCGAAGCGGATTTTCGGCGCGTTTTTCGTACCATGACGTTTGCCGTTCTTCGGACCGGATCCGTTTCACTTTTCGGGCAGGACGATCATGAGCGACGCACGAGACGACGGGATGCATTTCCGCACGTGCAATCTGTGCGAGGCCATGTGCGGCCTTGCCGTCGAGGTGGAGGGAGGGCGCATCCGCCGCATCGCCGGGGACAAGGCGGACCCGTTCAGCCGGGGGCACGTCTGTCCGAAGGCGGTTGCGCTCCGGGACGTGCACGAGGACCCCGACCGGCTGCGCCGTCCGCTCCGCCGGACCGCGGGCGGCTGGGAGGCGGTCTCGTGGGAAGAGGCCTTCGACGAGGCCGCCGCGCGGCTCCGGGAGGTGCAGGCGAGGCACGGCCGTGACGCCGTCGGCGTGTATCTGGGCAACCCCACGGTGCATCACCTCGGCGCGATGCTCTTCGCCCCGCCCTTCGTCCGCTCGCTGCGCACGCGCAACCGTTTCTCCGCGACCTCCGTCGATCAGTTGCCCCACCATTACGCCGCCCACTTCATGTTCGGGCACCCGCTTTTGATCCCGGTGCCCGACGTTGACCGGACCGGCTTCTTTCTCATTCTCGGCGCGAACCCCGCCGCGTCGAACGGCAGCCTGATGACGGCGCCCGGCATGCGGCGGCGGCTGCGCGACCTCCGGGAACGCGGCGGCACGGTGGTGGTGGTGGACCCGCGCCGGAGCGAGACCGCCGCGCTGGCCGACGCGCACCATTTCATCCGCCCGGGCACGGATGCCCTCTTCCTTCTGGCGATGCTCCACACCCTTTTCGCCGAGGGCCTCGTTCGGCCCGGGCGGCTTGCCGGGTTCACCGACGGCACGGCGCGCATCGAGGCGCTCGCGGCGTCGTTCCCCCCGGAGCGCGTCGCGGAGCGGACGGGCATCGACGCCGCCGCCGTGCGAGAGCTGGCGCGGGCGTTCGCCTCGGCCGAGCGCGCCGTGTGCTACGGCCGCATCGGCGTCTCCACGCAGGCTTTCGGCGCGGTGTGTCAGTGGCTCATCAACGTGGTCAACGTCGTCACGGGCAACCTCGACCGTCCGGGCGGCGCGATGTTCACCACGCCTGCCGTGGACGTGGTGCGGCAGGCAAAGGGGCGGCGTCCGGGGCGGTGGAAGAGCCGCGTGCGGGGGCTGCCGGAGTTCGGCGGCGAGCTTCCCGTGGCGACGCTCGCCGAGGAGATCCTCACCGGGGGCGAAGGGCAGATCCGGGCGCTCGTCACCTTCGCCGGCAACCCGGTGCTCTCCACGCCCAACGGCGCCGGGCTCGAAGGCGCGCTGCCGAAGCTCGACTTCATGCTGTCCATCGACCCGTATCTCAACGAGACCACCCGCCACGCCCACCTCATCCTCCCGCCCGCCGGCGCGCTCGAATCGGCGCACTACGACCTCGTCTTTCACCTCCTCGCCGTGCGAAACACCGCGAAGTATTCGCCCGCGCTCTTCGAGCCGGAACCGGGCGCGAAGTACGACTGGGAGATCCTTCGGGAACTGCGGAAGCGGATGGAGGCGGGCAGGCGTCCGAAGCGCGTGGGCGCGTGGATCCGGCGCAAGGTTCAGGATCGGATGACGCCGGAGCGGATGCTCGACCTCGGGCTCCGGCTCGGGCCCTACGGCGTGTGGGGCGGGCGGAAGCTTTCGCGGGAGGGACTGAGCCTGAAACGGTTGAAACGCCGGCCGCACGGCGTCGACCTGGGGCCGCTCGCGCCGCGCCTGCCGGAGCGGCTGCACACGCCCGACCGCCGCATTCACCTCGCCCCGGAGGCGCTCGCCGAAGACGTGAAGCGCGTCGAGGCCGAGCTTCTGGCGACGGAGGCGGACGTCGGGTTCGATCTCACGCTGATCGGCCGGCGGCAGCTCCGGAGCAACAACTCGTGGATGCACAACGTGGAGCGGCTGGTGAAGGGGAAGGAGCGCTGTACGTTGCTCATCCACCCGAGCGATGCGGAGGCGCGCGGCATCCGGTCGGGGCAGCCGGTGGAGGTGCGCTCGCGCGTGGGCGCGGTGGTGCTCCCCGCCGAGGTGAGCGACGAGGTGATGCCGGGTGTGGTGAGCATCCCCCACGGATGGGGGCACCACCGCCCGGGCGTGCGCCTGCGCGTGGCCGAGCGACGCCCCGGCGTGAGCCTCAACGACCTGACCGACGACCGCCTCGTCGACCCCCTCTGCGGCACGGCCGCCTTCAGCAACGCGCGCGTGGCCGTGCGCCTGCGCGAACCCGAGCCCGCGTGAATCCCGCCTTTTTCGGACCCAACCCGAGCACCCGATGAAACCCATTACGCTGAACGAAGACGAACTCCGCCGTTTCGCGGCGCACCCGGACGACGGTCCCGTGGTGATGATCAACCTTCTGCGTTTCCGGCCCACGACCGACGCCGGCGAGAGCGGCGAGGCGGCGTATGCGCGGTATGCCCGGCGGGCCCTGCCGTTCGTGGCGCAGGTGGGCGGGCGGTTGCTGTGGCAGGGCAAGGCGGATCAACTCCTCATCGGAGGCGAAGCGGACCGGTGGGACCGCGTGCTGATGGTCGCGTACCCGTCCCGCGCGGCGTTCCTGGAGATGGTCGCCATGCCCGGGTTTCAGGCGACGCAGGAGGACCGCGTGGCGGCGCTCGAGAGCACCGTGCTCATCGCCGCGACGATGGAGCGGAGCGCCCTCGACGAAGGCTGAGAGGCGTCGTCCGCGTGCGAACCTTTGCGCCGCGCCGGGCGTATGTCCCGCCCGCGTTGCCGGACCCGCCGTCGGGAGACCGGACATCGTTTTACCGAATATGCATGGCCCGCCGCAGGAGAAGGCAGGGCTTTTTGCATATTTTGAAAAGTCGCCGTTTACGCAGCCGAATCGAACACCCGCAAGCTTTCACGCCATGGCCGGATATTCATTTCAGGAAATCGAGGAGAAGTGGCAGCGATACTGGGAGGCGCACAAAACCTTCCACGTGCCGCGCGACGTCGATCAGCGCAAGCACAAGTTTTACGTGCTCGACATGTTTCCGTATCCGAGCGGCGTGGGGCTGCACGTGGGCCATCCGCTCGGATACATCGCCACGGACATCGTGGCGCGGTACAAGCGCATGCGCGGCTTCAACGTGCTCCACCCGATCGGCTTCGACGCCTTCGGGCTGCCCGCCGAGCAGTACGCCGTCGAGCATGGCGTGCACCCGCGCATCACCACGGAGCAGAACATCGCGAACATGATCCGGCAGCTCAAGGCCCTCGGGCTGAGCTATGACTGGGACCGGATGATCTCCACCACCGACCCGAAGTATTTCAAGTGGACGCAGTGGATCTTCCTCCAGATGTTCAAGAGCTATTTCGACGAGGAGGAACAGAGGGCGAAGCCGATCGAGCACCTCATCGAACGGCTGCGGAAGGAACGGCCGGACTGGGACGAGATGACCCCGGCGGCGCAGGAGGAGATCCTTCAGCAATACCGGCTGGCGTACGTGGCCGAGGCGCCGGTGAACTGGTGTCCGGCCCTCGGCACGGTGTTGGCGAACGAGGAGGTGACCAACGAGGGCCGGAGCGAGCGCGGCAACTATCCCGTGTACAAACGTCCGCTCCGGCAGTGGATGCTTCGCATCACCGCATACGCCGAGCGCCTCGAAAAGGACCTCGCGCTCGTGGACTGGCCCGAGCCCATCAAGCTCATGCAGCGGAACTGGATCGGGCGCAGCGAAGGGGCGAACATCGACTTCCCCGTGCCCGGAAAGGAAGAGCGGATCCGCGTCTTCACCACGCGCCCGGACACCATCTTCGGCGCGACGTACATGGTGCTCGCGCCCGAGCATCCGCTCGTCGGGAAGCTGACGGCCGAGGCCTGGCCCGAGGGCACGCCGGAGCGGTGGACGGGCGGCGCGCCGACGCCGAAGGAGGCCGTCGAGGCATACCGGCGCGCGGCCGAGGCGAAGTCGGACGTGGAGCGGCAGATGGAGTCCCGGGAGAAGACGGGCGTCTTCGTCGGTACGTTCGCGCGCAACCCGGCCACGGGCAAGGACCTCCCCGTCTTCATCGCCGACTACGTGCTCATGGGCTACGGCACGGGGGCCATCATGGCCGTGCCGGGGCAGGACGAGCGCGACTGGGAGTTCGCCGAAGCCTTCGGGTTGCCCATCATCCGCACCGTGCAGCCGCCGCCGGACTTCGAGGGCAAGGCGTACACGGGCGACGGCCCGGCCATCAACAGCGGCTTCCTCAATGGACTTCGCATGGCCGAGGCCAAAGAAAAAATCATCGCGTGGCTGGAGGAGCACGGCTACGGCGAGCGGGCCGTCAACTACAAGCTTCGCGACTGGCTCTTCTCGCGGCAACGGTACTGGGGCGAGCCGTTCCCGATCCTCTATGCGCCCGACGGACGCATCGTGCCGGTGGACGAGGAGGACCTGCCGGTGCCGTTGCCCGAGATGGAGGACTTCCGGCCCTCCGCCGGCGACGACCCGGATGCCCCGCCGCGCCCGCCGCTGAGCCGCGCCCCGGAGTCGTGGCGCTTCGTCGAGAAGGACGGCGTGCGATACGAGCGCGAGTACAACACGATGCCGCAGTGGGCCGGCTCGTGCTGGTATTACCTGCGGTTCATCGACAACGAGAACGACGAGCGCTTCGTCGATCCGGCGTTGGAACGGTACTGGATGACGCCTCGCGGCGTGGACCTCTACGTGGGCGGCGCCGAGCACGCCGTGCTCCACCTGCTCTATGCCCGTTTCTGGCACAAGGTGCTCTATGACCTCGGGCACGTGTCCACGCCGGAGCCGTTCGGGAAGCTGTTCAACCAGGGCTACATTCAGGCTTATGCGTACCGGGACCGGCGCGGCGTGGCCGTCCCTGCCGAGGAGGTCGTCGATCAGGAGGGGCGTCCGGCTACCGAGGTGCAAGATCAGCCCGGACGCCGCTTTTTCTACAAAGGCGAGCCGGTCACGCAGGAGTACGGCAAGATGGGCAAGAGCCTGAAGAACGCCGTCAGCCCGGACGAGGTCAACGAGCAGTACGGCTGCGACACGCTTCGTCTCTACGAGATGTACCTCGGCCCGCTCGAAGCCTCGAAGCCGTGGAACACCCGGGACATCGTGGGGGTGCACCGCTTCCTCCGGCGCGTCTGGCGCAACTTCGTCGACGACCGCACGGACGCGCTCCTCGTGACCGACGCCGCGCCGCCGGAGGCGCTCCTGCGCACGCTCCACAAGACCATCGCGCGCGTGACGGAGGATCTGGAGCGGCTGAGCTTCAACACGGCCATCGCCGCGATGATCGAGATGAACAACGAGCTCGTGAAGCTCGAGGCGATCCCGCGCGCCGTGGCCGAGCCGTTCGTGCTCCTGCTGGCCCCCTTCGCGCCGCACGTCGCCGAGGAACTGTGGCAACGGATGGGGCGCGAGGCGTCGCTGGCCTATGAGCCGTGGCCCGAGGCCGACGAGCGATATCTCCGGGAAAACACCGTCAAGATCGCCGTGCAGGTCAACGGTAAGATGCGGGCGACGATCACCGTGCCGGCCGGAGCGGACAAGGAGACCGTGCTCGCCGCCGCCCGCGCCCACGAGAACGTGGCCCGCCACCTCGACGGCAAGAGCCTCCGCCGCGAGATCTACGTGCCGGGGCGCATCGTCAACTTCGTCGTCGGATGACCCGCACCGCCGCGTCGCTCCCGAAAACCTTCCCCGAACCATGACCCATCCCCGCCTCGACGTGCTCGCGCTCGCCGCGCATCCGGACGACGTCGAGCTGTGCGCGGGCGGCACGGTCTGCCTGCTGGTGCGGCAGGGCTATGCCGTCGGCATCGTCGACTTCACGCGGGGCGAGCTCGGCTCGCGGGGCACGCCGGAGCAGCGCCTGGAGGAGGCCGCCGAAGCCGCCGCCGTCCTCGGCCTGACCGCGCGCGAGAACCTCGGCCTTCCCGACGGCGACATCGCGCAGACGAAAGAGAACCGGGAAAAGGTCATCCGGATGATCCGCCGGCACCGCCCGCACCTCCTCCTCGTCAACGCGCCCGAGTGCCGTCATCCCGACCACTGCGCCGCCGCGAAGCTCGCCACCGACGCCGCCTTCTATGCGGGGCTGCGGAAGGTGGTCACCCGCGAGGACGACGGCGCGGAACAGGAGCCGTGGCGGCCCCACCACATCCTCCACTACATGCAGGCCGTGCCCTTCACGCCGACGTTCGTCGTGGACGTGACGGAGACGTGGGAGCAGCGCATCGAGGCGATCCGGGCGTTCCGCTCGCAGTTCTTCAACCCGGACTACGTGGCGGAAAAGGATGAGCCGGAGACGTACGTCTCGAACCCCGACTTTTTCCGGTGGATCGAGGCGCGGGCGCGGACGTACGGCTATCAGGTCGGCGCGACGTACGGAGAGCCGTTCCTCTATCGCGGCGGTCCCGTCGGCGTGGACGACCTCATGGCCGCGCTCGGGCGGGAGAGGCCCTTTCGCTAAAGCGGCGGCGCGGGAGGACGGCTAGAGCCAGATGAACGCGTCATCGTTCTCCTCCTCCGAACGCCGCGAGATCCGAACGGGGACGAGTTGCCCCGGTCCCACGTATTCCCGGAAGAAGGGCTCCGGGAGCGCCTGCTTTTTCGCTTCCATCGTCTCGGTTTCCATCGTCTGGGTCTCCCTTGTTTCCGTTGCGGCCTCCTCCTCCGTAGCTTCCACCGTTTCGGTCATCGGCTCGGGTTCGGACGTTTTCGACTCCGTTCCTCGTTCGGGGCGCTCCGTCTTCGTTTCGGATGCCGGCGCGGCTTTGGTTTTCGGCGCGGCTTTGGTTTTCGGCGCGGCTTCGGTTTTCGGCGCGGCTTTGGTTTTCGGCGCGGCTTCGGTTTTCGGCATCTCCTTCGGCGGCGTGAACATCTGTGCGGGCACGGGCGGCGCAGTCCTGACGGGCGTTCGCTCGCGCGGCGTTGCGGGCGTCGGGGCCGGCGGGGCGATTTTGACTTTGCGGGGAGGGGCCTCGGTCGTGCGGCGCGTCCGGATGCGATGGACGAGGTACGCCGCCGCGGCCATGAGCAGCGAGGTGAACGTGCAGGCGAGCACGACGGTGAAAAAGAGAGGAACGGGTTCCATGGCGAGCATGCGGGATAGAGAGAACATCGAACCGGAGTGGAAGGCAAGCCGCGTGCCCACTTTTGCAGGGGGCGTTAGAGGCCGAAAAACGGCGGTTGCTTCTCGTCAGGAGACGGGAAGCGGGGTGCGCGGTTCATTCTGAGACTCTCAGGACTCCCCGAGCGGTTCGGGTGCGGCTCACACCGGGTGCGGGCTCACACTTCGTCGAGGGCGTACGAGAGGAACTCTTCGGCGGTCTGGAACGGGCGGCCGTCCGGCACCACGATGGCCGAGACCGAATGCAAGAGATGGTCGGCCTGTTGCGGCGTATCCTGGCGCAACCGGTTCTTGAGTTGGGAGAAGAAATTCTGTGCTTCCTCGGGACGGCTGTTTGCCAGGAGCACCACGAGGCGCTCCTGCTCCATGTCCGCAAGCATGGCATCCTGTTCCCGGAGCGACTCGCTCACCAGATCGAGGATGAACTCGAACTCGAACGGGCGCGCGGTCTTCTGGTTGGTCCGGTCCATGCGCATGGCCAGCAACAGGAAC
>Ga0256841_1000839_pt1 | contig 29062 bp, 26 predicted proteins | sample 356308metaG_FD_185971 | JGI IMG/M metagenome (GOLD analysis project Ga0256841, IMG submission 185971) | Hydrothermal vent microbial communities from Mid Atlantic Ridge, Atlantic Ocean - 356-308 | ecosystem: Environmental > Aquatic > Marine > Hydrothermal vents | place: Atlantic Ocean: Mid... | reverse complement strand
AATGCAACCACGACTCGTCGCTTCGTTTCGCCCTAAAGATCCACCTATATCTATCGGTTTCCCGGTAACCACTCCAGGCTCCGCATAACCCACTGCGATACTATAAGTATCCATAATCCATGCCATGATTTGGGGATTCGTGTTTACGTCGGGAGCTGGTATGTCAGTATGAGGCCCAAATACGTTTATCAACTCCGAAGTATAACGTCGCGTAAGTCCCTGGATTTCACACCTGGACATCGTCTTCGGATCACAAACAACACCTCCTTTTGCTCCACCAAAGGGAATATTTACTACGGCGCATTTCCAGGTCATCCACATTGCCAGAGCCGTTACTTCCTCAAGGCTAACATTGGGATGGTACCTTATACCACCCTTGGCAGGTCCACGACTTGTACTATGGTGCACCCGGAATCCTTCAAAAACTTCCACAACCCCGTTGTCTCTTCTTACCGGCACATACACAATGTAACACTTTTCTGGTTTTCTCAGCCTGTTATAAATTGATGCATCCAGGTCAATCTTTTTTGCCACAAGGTCAAACTGTTCCAACGCATTTTCCAACGGACTCGGGTTTGACATCTTTACCTCCGTGATAAAAAATTCCAGATACTGTTGTTGATATCGCCCTGTAAAGAGAACAAGATAAGAACCCGACGGGAACTAGTCTTGTTTAGCTGCCAGCTCCAATCCCAAGTCAAAGGCTTTCCTATTAAGATCGAGAAGATCAGAAGGGATCCTGCGTTCGAGGACTTTTAGAAGTGATTCGGACCTCACAATCTTTTCCAGGCCAATTAGAGTACCGAGCACACAGACATTGAATACCACCGGCCTGCCAATTTCTTTCATTACGGTCTCGTACATATTCACCGCTACCTGTCTTGCATCTACCTTACGGGCTAGGGTGACAAAATGACTATCAACCAGAAGGAGACCCCCCGGGCGAATCAAGGGCGAAAACTTGTTATATGCTTCCTGGGTAAGACAAATAAGAACATTGGGTTGATCAACCTTGGGGTACCTTATCTCCTTTGTGTCAATTATAACGTCAGCTCTAGTTGCTCCACCTCTTGCTTCCGGCCCATAGACCTGGGTCTGTACAGCATTTAAACCCTCATAAAGCACCGCCGCCTCAGCTAGAATAACAGATGCTGTAATTACACCCTGTCCTCCTGAACCAGAAAAGATTATCCTCTTTCGTGCCATTATGCTTACCCCTTAGAAGCTCTCTCAATTACCTTCGCATACTCAGAACAATATTCGGGCTTCTGTTCATCCACGAAAACACCTCTCTCGATAAGACTCGGGTCTTGCTCTTTTTTCTTGGAACCAATCGGTACTGTACGATCTTTAAAGTAATTCATCAAATCCACCGCATCCCCGATCTTGTTTTTCCTCCCGTAGTACGTCGGGCATTGTGTCAGTACTTCAACAACCGAAAAACCTTTGTGCGTTAAAGCCTTTTCGAATATTTCTATCATTGACTTGACATGGTAGGTGGTGGTTCTTGCCACGAAAGTGGCCCCCGATGCCTTGGCCAGTTCAACGATATCGAAGGCCTGGTCAATGTTGCCATAAGGGGCTGTGGTTGCCTTGGCCCCGTATCCCGAAAGAGGCGAATACTGCCCACCGGTCATCCCGTAAATTTGGTTGTTCATAATTATTGCCGCAATATCAATATTTCTCCGCGCAGCGTGTATCAAGTGGTTTCCTCCAATGGCGGTGGCATCACCATCTCCCATGGGAACAATCACGTTGAGTTCAGGTCTGGCCAGCTTAAGGCCGGTTGCGAAGGCAAGAGCCCTTCCATGGATGGTGTGAAGGGTATGAAAATCAAGATACCCGGATATTCGCGCCGAGCAACCTATACCTGTAACCATGACAATATCGTTTTTATTCCAGCCAAGTTCTTCGATTGCACGGATCAGATTATTCATGACAATTCCGTTCCCGCAACCCGGACACCATATGTGAGGCATGAACCGTTCGCGCAGGTAATCTCTAACAGCCATCCGCTATACTCCTTTACCCTGTATCACTCTCAAAATATTCCTGATTTTCGTTGGAGTGATGAAAGTCCCGTCAATACTATTTGCAAGAAAGACCTTTTCGGGATCGTCAACAGCCTTTCTAACCTCTTGAAGCACCTGTCCCATGTTCATTTCTACAACGATGATATACTTTGCATGTTCACATCGCTCACGGACGTAGTCTGCCGGAAAAGGCCAGAGAGTTTGAAGTTCAAGCAAGCCTAGGCGTTCACCTCTGGCACGCCTATTTTCCACAACATGCAGGGCAGACCTTGCGGCAGAGCCGTACGAAATAAAGATACACTCAGCATCATCCAAAAAGAATTCCTTCGCGTGAGTCATATCCTGGACGTGACCCTCTATTTTGTCTATAAGGTGTCGCATAAGCCCGTAAGCAACCTTGGGATTATCCGTTGGAAACCCCCACATGTCGTGCATTAACCCGGTTACGTTATATCTGTGAACACCTCCAAAATCTGACATGGGTAAGCGGCCGTCTTCCCTTGGGAGGTAAGGATGGTAGTCAGTACCTTCCGGAACCGATGTCCTGAGCCGCTCAACCAGCGGAATTTCACCGGGCTCTGGAATCACCAATTTTTCCCGCATATGTCCTACAACTTCATCAAACAGCAATATGACAGGGGTTCTGAAAGTCTCAGCGATGTTGAACGCTTCCACGGTTATTTTAAAAACGTCCTGGTGATTGGAGGCGGTCAGCGCCACAATGGCGTGATCACCATGAGTACCCCACCTTGCCTGCATTATATCCCCCTGACTGACCTTGGTTGGTAAACCAGTCGAAGGACCACCCCTTTGCACATTAACAATCACGCATGGAATTTCTGCCATAACAGCGTACCCGATTGCTTCCTGTTTTAAAGAGAAACCTGGTCCGCTTGTCGCCGTCATAGCCTTGAGCCCCGTTAAAGAAGCACCAACAATGGCACACATAGAGGCAATTTCGTCCTCCATCTGGATGAACTTTCCCCCTTTTTGAGGTAGCCTTAACGAAAGCAACTCCGCTATTTCCGTTGAAGGTGTTATGGGATATCCCGCAAAAAAATTAAGCCCTGCGTATAGGGCACCCTCCACGCACGCTTCATTACCCTGTACAAAACGAATATTTTTCTCAACCATGTGTACTACCTTTCAACCATATTCGTATATTCTGCCATGATCTTTTTAAACAAGCTCAATGGCAATATCGGGGCATCTCATTTCGCAAAGTCCACACGAGATACACTCATCGGGATGTTCCACTTTAACCTTACCTTCTTCATCAAGCACCAACACTTCTTTGGGACAAAATTCAACGCAGATTCCGCAACCTTTGCACCATTCACGATTGATTCTATGTTCTTTCTTTTTCTTCATCCCATTAATTCCCAAACCAGGATACTTTATTCCTTTCGTAACACCAAGGACAATAAATTAATACACGCCAAAGCTTTTCAAAACCCCTTATCATTAAACTTGTACATGTGCAACGAGAAAAATGTCAAATATTTCTCACTTCTTATATGTCAATCCCCTGCCCTCTCCTTTTCCGATGGGAGAGCAAGGGGATTTGTAACAGTTTTTTTAATTAATCCTGCAAGAACAGCTTGTTCTCGTTGATGATTTCCTCGGCAATTTTGATAGCTTTATCAAGGGAACTTATGCCCCTTATGTAGCTATCTCGCACCTGTATCTCAAAGGTTTGATTTCCTCGCGGATCCGCAATGGTCCGGATATACAGGTCCATTCTAGTACCAACTTTTATATAGTGAGCGCTAACAAGTCCTACACCTTTGTATGTCCACTTACCAAGTACATCGTGGAGCATAAAATCTTCAATAATCTTCGGGAATTTCATGGCCTCATCCTTTCTTCTTACTGTTGCTGTGTCTAGCAGTTCTTGATCAAACCACTTTCTATGCTGATTTGACCGTCTGGGGCACTACGTCTCCCAGTTCTTCGACGTCTGTGATCGCATTTTCAAGCCTACCAACAACGAGACCGGCGGTAGCATCACCCCACACATTGACAGCGGTCCTGAACTGGTCGAGGATTCGGTCTATTGCCAGAATAAGACCAATTCCATCCAGTGGAAGACCTGCCGCTGTCAGAACAATACCCATGGTCACAAGACCAGCGCCGGGGATAGCAGCAGCTCCTATGGCTGCAAGGGTTGCGGTGATGAAAATTACAACCTGCATCCCTATGGTGAGGTGAATCCCAAGTAGCTCAGCAATGAAAATAACTGCAACAGATTCGTACAAGGCAGTTCCATCCATGTTCACCGTGGCACCAAGAGGGAGCACGAAGTTTCCTATCTTTCTGTCTACTCCGGCTCTTTTTTCCAGGCAGTCCATGGTAATCGGAAGAGTTGCTGCGCTGGATGCAGTAGACCATGCGGTCATGATTGCCGGGGCCATGGCCTTCATTAGTTTGAAAGGATTGTAACGACCTATTAAAAGCACAAGGAGCGATAGTGAAACTCCTGCATGTAAAGCAAGACCAAGGAGCACAGTCAGTGCATACTTCCCGAGAGCCTTTAGTGCATCAAAACCAAGATCCATAAAAATCGCGGTAACCAGGAAAAAGATACAATAGGGGGCTATTTCCATGACAATGAAGATTGCTTTATTCATTATCACGTCAACTCCGTGAATAAATTTCGTAAGAGTCTCGGACTCCCTCCCCACCATCGCTGCAATGATTGCAAAAAAGATCGTAAAGAAAATTAGCTGAAGAATATCACCCTTGGCCATTGCCCCAACAGGATTTTTTGGGATCATGTTAACCAGAGTGTCAACAATAATCACAAAGGCACTTCTTTCCCCTACTCCCTGCTTCGTGACCTTGGCAGGCACCTTGGTGGAAATCTCAAGGGCTGAAAGGGCTTCCTTGTTAATACCCTGTCCAGGATGAATGATGTTTACCAGTATGATACCCATCAGAACAGCAAGACCGGTGGTAATCATGTAGTAGGCAACGGTCTTTCCACCGATTTTTCCAAGTTCGCGGATATCTCCCAGGTTAACCACCGCCATAAAGATTGATGCAAAAACAAGGGGGACGATGAGCATTCTGAGCAACCTGATAAAAACATCGCCACCGTATTTAAAAATAATCTTGATCATGTAAACGGGACCGGTCTTAACCCCAGGACCAACTATTTGGTTAAACGCGATGCCAAGGACAATACCGGCGACTATTCCAATAAGTATTTTCCACTGAAGGTCTAACCCCTTCTTTTTCTTTTTTTCTTGCTCCATGTTTCCCTCCTATTGCTCACCAGATATTGGCTCACAAACAAGACAAAAATTGATCTCTCTCCGATTCAACTAATCAAGGTATTTCTTCATGAACTCCTTGAAATAGCGTTCGACGTAGAGCTCTTTGATAAAAACATTAAGCATATTCAAAAACTCCTGATTTCCCTTTTTCACCGCGAAGCTGTAATAATCAGGCTTGAAGGGTTTTTTAAAAACGAAAACCTTGAACATGGTTTTATCCTTGTTGTCCTGCACCCAGACTTTGAGAAAAATCTCGTCGTGAACCATGATATGAGCTTTTCCCTCTGCTACCGCTTCTGCTGCTGCTTCGTTGGAGGGATATTCGATAACAGTGGCTTTGGGGAAAAAGTGCGGTACAGACCTTGCCGGGGACTTACCCTTAGTTACGGCAATGATTAGTTTATCTTCCTTGTGAGCTTCCTTGAGCTTTTCCATGAGCTCATCGTAGCTCTGAGCAATCGGAATTCCGGCCTTGACCGCTGCAACCTTATTAAACATGATAGAAAGCCCTGTATCAAAATAAGAATCAGTAAAATCCACCAGTTTTGCTCTCTTAAAATTCCTGGTCATTCCAGCGATGATTATGTCTATCTTGTCATCAAGTAGCATCGGTATGAGCTGTGAAAAGGACTTTGGGACCACGATTTTCAGATTTACTCCAAGGTCCTTCGCCAACAGTTTCGCAATGTCAATGTCCACTCCAACCCTTTCCTTTTTCTCATTTAGAAAAGAAAATGGCTTAAACCTAGGATTCACACCAACACGCAGAACGCCGTTACTTACTACCCTCTCCAGCACCAGGCTATTGCCAGTAATAATCTCCATGGCGCGACCCTGGATCGGAAACATCAACGTCAAGCAAATAACGACGATACTCCCGAGGACCAGTAAAAAATGTCCGATATTCTTCTTCATGAAACACCTCCCTTTCCCGTAAATTTTGATCAAACGGTTCAGTTTCAGCTTCTTTTTGACTCGAGAAGATCACCTCCTTTCTTTCAGACCCTAATGGTCCTGTAGTATTTTCTGAAATTTTCACGGACTAGCAGTTTTGGGAGATCAGAGAAATTGAGAGTAGGATTTTAATAAGCAGGTACCGCTATGGTCACATCCAAGACATTTCCAGCAGGAAAACAGGATAACGATCTCCGAAAGTATGAAGATTTAAGCAAGCAGTGTTCCGAAAACATCTACAACGGGGCCGAAAGACCAGCGGGAATACTCCAAGGAACGTAACTGAGTGAACTTGCATGTAATTACCTCTAACTTAAAAATGACCTACGCCGGGGCAATGGAGCCGAAGGGATTCTCCAACAAGTCACATCAAGGGGAAAATGGTGGATGAAATCATCAACATTTGAGTATATCATCAAGCCCAAGCACTCGGTTTTAACCGTTGGTAAACCCGCATACCGGATATATAGAACCGATTCATCGGTTTCTCTTACTTTGCTTGCCGGGAGCTTCCTAGAGACAAAAACACCCTGTTTACACGGACGTAAACATCCAATACGAGGCTTCCACCAACGACATAATAAAAAATCTTTCATCCCAGGTAGCAATCTTGAATCATCTGGGCCGAATTATGCTTACGAAATATACGGAAAAGGAGGGATAGAATTTATGGAGTTGACCAATTGTTCCAAACAAAATATCTTGTTGGAAAAAACAAGATATTGGAAAGCTTGATTATTTTAAATATGCTATATAGAGTGATAAAACCAATAACCGCTTTAAAATGCTTCCAGTTACTTACGGTGCTGTTTCTAGCGTGTGTAATGGTTTCTTCATGCCGGCAAAAAAACCCACGAGAAACGGTTATTAAAGAAATAGCACGTGAAACAGTTAGTATAAAAGGTTTTGAGATTCCCCGATTTAAGAGTGCTACCAGACAACTTGAATACGCTAGATCGTCTTTTACAAGTGTAAACGAGCAAAAGGCAGCCCTGGAAGCAGTAGTTAAGCTCTTCCCTCATTCAAGGGAAAAGGTCGCTGAAGCGCTTCTAGACCTGGTTTATTTTGGTCTCGGAGACGACTATCGGCTTGCATCTAAAGAGCTTTGCGAGGAAACGCTTACCCAACTTCAAAATCTCATACGCGAATACAATGAAATTCACCAGGTATGTGCGAAGGCCCAGTGGTACATAGGATGGATTTACACCGACCTCCTCAGGAAGCCATCCATGGGACTTGCAGCTTACAGAAAAGTGGTCTCATGCTACCCCACAGAAGTTTTCTACATATCTTCATCCTTTGGGAGTGCACTGTTTAACTACTCAAAAATCGGAACGGGGCTCGAGGAAACCATGGAAAAACACTGGTGGGGGGCACTGGCCCTGCTGGAGATTTTCAGGCATTCGGATGGATATGAGGAAAAACTCAATATCACCTCAGAGCTTGTTTCCAGGTATCCTTCGGATCTTGCCACGGGATACGCATTGCTGGACATGGTTTCCAGTCACACACCAAGTACTAAGATCGAACAATTTGCCAGAAGGTATATCGAAATTAATAAGCGAAATAAGGCGCTGGCTTTCATTGTAAGGAAAATTGAAAATGCCCTAGGGATATCTTATCTCAAGAAATAATGCAGGGGTATTAAACGGAAGATTAAGCAATCCATCCAAGAAGCGGGGATTTGCCTGTTAACAGAGAAGCGATGGGAATAGGTTATGCCAAGGCTCCTTAAATTTCCCGGGAAATCTTTTCAGCTTAGGTTGTTTTTTTCGTTTCTCATAATAATTTTTTGCTTCATTCCTTCTTTCGGGTATCTCTCCTTTCTGGAAGGTAAACGAGCAGTGGAAAACCAGATAGAGCAGTATTCTCTCAGTACTGTAAACCAGATCTCTGAGCGCGTGCGCTTTTTTCTCTTGCAACACTCCAGGAACGTAAGATTCATTAAAGAGCTGCTAGAAAAAAAGATAATTGATCCCGAAGACCAAGAACAACTACTTTCCTACTTCAGACGGCTGAGAAAAACGTACCCGAGCTTTGTTAACATATACTATGGAACATGCACAGGCAAGTTCTTGATGGTTCCCCCCCAGAGACCCGAAATCCACAAGCTTTTCGACCCGAGGATAAGGCCTTGGTATCAAGGGGCCAAGAACGCAGGAAAGCTTTTCTGGACCAAGGTATACATATTTGCGTCGTCACAACGCCCGGGGATCACTGTATCCATTCCTGTGTACGGAGAAAACCGCAAACTCATAGGGGTCTGTGGAATAGATATTGACCTTTCAACGCTTTCAAACTTCTTGAAAAACATAAACGTGGGCAAGCACGGATATCCCTTCATTATTGAAAATTCTACCGAAAGAATAATCGCCCATCCAGAACTTGTAAAATTTTCCCAAGGGCTTGATGAAATTGCTCGCTTAAGTTTGAGGCTCAAAACCCTCAAGAAACGCAATCAAAAATTTGGAACCACTTATTATTTTGGTGAAAGGTTCTTCACCGCCTACACCTATTTTCCCCAAAATGACTGGACAATCGGGGTCACGCTACCAGTGAATGACTTTCTCACGGACATCGCAAAAATAAAGCAGGCTGCCTTAACAATGACCATTATTGCAATACTTATCGCTTCCCTTCTTAGTCTTTTGATTGCCCGTACCGTGGTAAGACCTTTGACCGAACTCGAAAAAGGAATAAAAAGAATCAGTGCCGGCAACCTGGAACAGAGAATTTCGATGGAAAGCGATGACGTGATCGGATCTTTGGCAAGGTCCTTTAATCAAATGGCAGAATCTCTAAAACTAAGTCACCAGGAACTTGAAAAAACTTACATGGAACTCGCTGAGAAGGAAAAAATGGCCGCCCTAGGACAGCTGACGGCAGGTATCGCTCACGAAATCAAAAATCCCCTTGGAATAATACTTTCTTCTGCCCAGGTAGCCATGAACGAAGCCCGGCCAGAGGAGATGAGAAGTGAAGCCATGGAATTCATTGTCCAGGAGGTAAAAAGGCTCAATAAAACCCTTAACACATTCCTTGAATTTGCAAAACCTGCTCCCCCGAGGTTTGAAAAAATTGATATCGTAGAACTTATGAAGGATACGGTGAATGCTCTGGCAGATCAATTCAGAGATCAGGAGATAAAAATTTACAGACGTCTTCCAGATTCCAAGGTCTTTTGTGAAGTGGACAGAGACCAGATAAGACAGGTATTTTTAAATCTGCTTATAAACTCTGCCCAGGCAATGCCAGACGGAGGAATGATAGAAGTAACAGGTTATTTTTCGGACGACCTTTACAATAAAACGGAAAGTGGCAACAGAAACGAAACGAGTATTTTCTGTATAGAAATAACTGACACAGGAACTGGAATTGATAGTCAACTCTTAAAGAAGATCTTTGATCCGTTCGTTACGACAAAAACAGACGGAACTGGGTTGGGTCTCTCAATAGTCCACCAGATCCTCAAACAACACAGGGCAAAAATAGATGTCGAAAATAGTACCCCCAAGGGAACCCGGTTCCGCATTATGTTCAGATGTGAGAGAAAAAAGCCATGTTATCAAGAATCCTGATCGTTGAAGATGAAGAAAGGATGAGAAAGTTGCTTACCATGCTTCTAAGCGACCTTCCCGTATGTTTCGTGGAAGCAAGAGATGGCAAGGAAGCATGGGAATTGTTTAACACGGAACAGCCTGACCTGATCATTTCCGATTTGAAATTACCGGGTATCCACGGAATGGACCTTTTAAAAATGATCAAGGAAAGAAACTCTGAGGTACCGGTCATAGTGATTACCGCCTATGGATCCATAGAGAGCGCTGTGGACGCAATCAGGATGGGAGCCTTTGACTACATAACAAAGCCCTTTGAAGAAGAAAGAATTAGGGTTTGCGTCACTAAGGCACTTCGTGTGGTGAGACTCCTATCCGAGGTCCGTCATCTACGGCAGGAGATTGAAAGGCGCCACAACTTTGAAAACATAATAGGTGAATCTGAACCAATGTGCCAGGTGTTGAGGCTGGCCGGAGAAGTAGCCCTTACTGACACAACGGTGCTGGTTACTGGAGAAAGCGGCACGGGGAAAGAACTAATCAGCAAAGCCATTCATTTCAATAGCAAACGGGCAACGGGACCTTTAGTAGCGGTCAACTGCGCCACTGTTCCCACTAGCTTGCTTGAAGCAGAAATGTTCGGCTACGAGAAAGGAGCATTCACTGGAGCCGTAATGCGAAAGCCGGGCAAATTCGAACTCGCATCCGGTGGCACCTTGTTTCTCGACGAAATAGGTGACATGAACCTGGACATGCAAGCAAAGTTGTTGAGAGTTCTCGAAGAACAGGAGTTCGAACGGCTGGGTGGAACTCGGCCCGTGAAGGTCGATATCAGGCTTATAGCCGCCACAAACAAAGATCTAGGTAAACTGGTACGCCAAAAAAAGTTCAGAGAAGACCTCTATTATCGGATTAACGTCTTTCCGATAAATATTCCACCCCTTAGAAAGCGCAAGGAAGACATACCGCTTCTGGCCCGTCACTTCGTTAAGCAGCTTGGCGAAGCCATGGGCAAGAAGAATCTAAGGTTTACCGGGGAAGCCATATCATATCTCCAGAGCAGGCACTGGCGCGGAAACGTGAGAGAACTCAAAAATATCATAGAACGGGCCATGATACTCTGCCAGGGAGAATCTATAACCAGGAGACACCTGTTTACTGATGAAACTTCCACCTTTGAGTCCATGAACAACGCAGATTTATCTAAACTCTCCCAGATAATTCTTGACCAGGGAGCACTGGATCTCGAAGGACTGGAGAAAGAAATTATCAAGCAAGCCTTGAAAAAGGCAAAGAATAACGTTTCAAAGGCTGCACGCCTGCTAGGCTTAAGCAGGGCAACCCTCCGTTACAGGCTCGAAAAATACAAGATACCAGTATAGAATCTGATTTCTGTCTTTTGACGCCATACAACGAGGGATAAAAATCAGGGCAAAATAACAATTACGCAAAAATTCTTGTTCGGTCAGCTATTACGGGGTAACCCACTATTTTAACCGGATACTTTATCACCGGCATCAACCTTCCCCTTAGCCCACGGTTTTGACCGTGGGTATCCCACATACCGGGTATATAGAAGCGAACCATCGGTTTCTTAGATCCTCCAATCGCAATTGTTCAAAAGAGAGTTCTACGGAAATCAGAATTGAACCGGGGAGCATGCCGGCCACGATTCGGTATCTAAAATTCTAGTCTGAATCCGTGATCGTTCACCTGGGCCGCAGATGCAAGGAAGAGCCCAACGGACTATAGTACGCTATGTTCGGCGGACGATGACGCCGAAGATGCGGTGCAGGTGGACGATCCTAAGGGCGTAAAAAGATTACTTGACAGGGTGGAGAATAATCGATCCATCCTTGCTATTTGGCCAACAATCAGCAATTTAAACACGTTATACAAGTTATTTATAAAGTTTCGTCATGGATTCAGGTCTAAGCTCCTATTTACCCTTGAAGACCGCTTTTCTCTTTTCCAGCATGGCGCTTAGAGCTTCATGGTGGTCCTCTGTGTGATGACAAAGAGCCTGGTATGCTGCTGATATCTCTAGAACTTCAGGAAGGGTCATATTCTGAGATAAATACATCAATCTTTTGGCCATTCTAAGTATTCTAGGAGGTTTAGAAGCAATTGACTTGGCCATCTCAAATGCCTTATCCATAAGACTCTCGTGAGGAACTACTTCGGTTACAAGACCGATTCTATAGGCTTCCTCCGCATCTATTACCCTGCTTGTAAATGCCAGCTCTAGCGCTCTTTGAAAGCCAACCGCCTTGGCAAGTAAATAACTTCCTCCGTCCCCCGGAATGAGTCCAACGGAAACAAAGGTTTCACCAAAGCGTGCTTTTTCACTGGCAATGCGAATATCGCACATGCACGCAAGATCACATCCCGCACCGATGGCTGGTCCGTTTACCGCTGCGATGGTAGGAACGTCCAGGTTATAAAAAGCAAGAGGTATCCTTTGAATCCCTCGTCGGTAATTTTCCTTTATCTCTTCAGGAGTACCAGAAAATATTCCTTTCTTGTTCTTCATATCTTTTATGTTACCACCTGCGCAAAAAGCACTTCCTTCCCCTGTGACGATCATGACCCGAACGTCAAAATTATCTTGGGCAATCCCACAAGCCGTTACAATTTCATCTACTATTTCATTATCACTTATGGCGTTTCTTATTTCAGGCCTGCTCAACGTGAGCACAGCTATGTGCTCATCAATTTCAAACTTTATGTTTTTGAGATCCATTTCAAACTCCTTCAAAACATTTCAAATCTCACCATGCCGCCTAATCATCCAGCGATAGCACTAACGATCGTGCGATTCGTAAGCATCCCATAATCCGCTTTTATGCTATGAGGTGCAAACTCGTCTAAAAAACACACCTTTTCGAATCCGGCATGACGGAAAATATCGTTTAATTCTTCCTTACAATAGAGCCTGGAAAAATACGTCAGATCGCGGAGTAACCCTTTTTGCTTGCTTAAAACAAGCTCCCTAACCACGATGCCCTCATTATCTAAAGTCCTGTCTCTACAAACTACCAGGTCCTCATCCGCTTCGTGCCATGACTGAGGCCGGAATTGGTTCATCATGTAATCCCTATTTATCAAGTCAACGAGAATTTTTCCCCCAGGTTTCAGTATCCTGGCAACTTCGGCAAGTATTGCAAAATTATCCGCGTCATTTCTGAAATACCCGAACGAATTTCCCATTATTATGACATGGTCAAAAGAAGATTCTGTAAGGCATAAAAAGCGAGCATCACATCGGATAAAGTTCAGCACAATGTCTTGCCTTCTTGCTACATGATATCCTAGAATCAGGAGTGGCATAGAGTAATCGATTAAGACGATATTCTCGTATCCTCGCCTCGAAAGTTCAAGGGAATGACGTCCCTGTCCTGCACAGAGGTCCAGGATAAGGTCATCGGGTCGAGGTTCTAGCAACTTTTCTATCAAATCAACTTCCGTTCGAGTTATCTCATCGTTGGCTATGCTCCTTGCGTCTGTGGCAAGATAAAGTTCGTCAAAAATCTTTCTCCACCAATCAGGATCAAAACTACTCATCAGGGTGGCCTCCAAAGGAAAAAAGGCCGTCCGTTGCCATCAGTGCCGGTTCTCCATTCCAGGGAGCCATAAATGCAAGCCTCTTTTCCTCGTCAGTAATATCAACGAATTCGTCCAGAGCGCCTTCCCTCCACATCTTTTCAAGCTTCACCGCATCTTTCCACAGGTTTACCGAGTACTCGGTGAGTGCCTCAATTTGCGCCTCGTTTATCAACCTGGGTCTTAAAGCCGTTTTTATGGGGCCAAGCAGGTAAGTATGCCCCATTTCCACAGCTTTTTCATCAACGCTTTCCTTGAATTCTTTTAATGTCGAATATGGAATGGCGAGAATACCCCGATTGATTTCATCCACGACTTCCTTGGTAGAAGTATCAGCGGGTAGCACTGCCAGGGGCTGAGTTCCTCCTCCTGAGCCAACATTTGTGGGAATCCCCCCGAACCTACCTAAAAAACCGATGAGACCACCATCGGTGATAAGGCACCGAAAGTCTGTTTGCCAGCGCTGGAGAACAACCTTCCCAGAATTATCGTCAAGCCAGGGAGATTCTTCCGCCCAGAGATGTAACGGCACAAGTTCTTGAACTATGTAATTATTGAATCTTAAAGCCTTCTCAATGTCAGCATCCGGATTTTCGCTCTTGAAACCAATGACAATACCCTTCCCCGAATAACCCTGTACCGGTTTTAAAATTAACCTGTCTATGTTCTCCCTTGTCCATGCAACAAGATCGTCTATCCGCTCACCTGCAGGGCCGGTTGTAGATCTTTCAAAGAACCTCCTCGTCCATGGGGTTCTCTCCACGGTGGTGGGAAAAAACTTGTCTCTGTAAGTATCCGTTACCGCTTCGAACACTCCCTTTGCACCCACTGGCTCCATGCCTCTGGGATTTACCACCATCCCATTCTCTATCGCTTTTTTCAACGCTGACAAATCGTACTCTTTTTCTAGCTCCAGAATTACATCGTTGTTAAAATCCATGTAAATCAATGTAACTTTCTCGCCTTTAAGATAGATTTCCCCGTTTTTTTCTTCAAATTCGTGGGGAGCTGCAAGTTTAGAAGATACCTCCGGCAGTGAATCAAGATACTTCACAAAATTGGTATTTTCTATCACGGTACCGATAGTATCGGGTTCAGCCGTAAGCACGATACGGGGTTTTTCTCCCGGGTTTCTTTTTTTATGTGCCCTTAGAAGCATTTCTGCAAAAGACGGTACCGGATTTAACAGAGGGTGTGAAAAGTTCAACGGAATTTCAAGTTTCAGCACGTCGTTCAGCTTTCTCCAGCAGAACTTCCCCAGTTCCTGCGTAATTCTCTGATAATCCCATCCACCGGGACTTCCAAGATTCCACTCCGAATGATAGCCTAAAAAATCTTTCACGCGGTACTCTCCTTATTTTGTTTTTTTCTCAGAAAATATATAATGTGGGAAAATACTTTTTTTTTGAACAATATTCAAGCCGTTATTGTAATTTTTTATTGATTGGATGAGTCGCAGTCTGGAGCCGTTCCTAAAATCATTAGAAAGGGTACACTATGAAGAAAGGTAAAGTTTTGTTGGACTGGGGTTACATGGGTTATCTGGAAGAAGGACACGGAGATCCTATGGTATTTGTCCATGGCGCAGGTAACAGGGGAGAAGTCTGGATAAAGCTCTTTAACACTCTCAGGAAAAAGTTTCGATTAATTGCTGTTGATCTCCCTGGGCATGGAGAATCAAGCTGCCTGGCGATAGATTCTGTTGAAAGCTATACTGCTGAAATTCTATCTTTTATCGATAAGATGGAACTTGAAAACGTAACCCTCGTAGGTCATTCCATGGGAGGAGCTATCACGATAAAAGCCACCCCGGCATCAAAGAGGATTTCAAGGTGTGTGCTTGTTGGTACCGGTGCGGAATTGAACGTAAACCCCAAACTTCTCAAAGGTTTGAAGGAGGATTTTCTCTCGTGGGCATCAACCATGGCAAAGTGGAGTTTTCTCAAAGGAGCCCCTCAAGAACTTATAAAAACCGCAACAGAAATGATGATTGAGGCAGGCAGAGATATCCTATACAATGATATGTATGCCTGTTCTACGTATTCCGGATCAAAAGAACTGGAACGTTTTGAAAAGCCAGCCCTTGTAGTTTGCGGGGAAAAAGATGTAATGACACCACCTGAACTGTCGGAAAAACTGGCAAAGATAATTCGTGATTCCAAGCTGAAATTCATCCCGGGAGCCGGCCACATGGTTCACCAGGAACAGCCGGAAGCCCTTGCCAGGGAAATCCTAGTATTTTGAGGGCGCTTTTAGAGGAGCGATACTAAATACAGAACATGTAACGCTTTAGCGTGTCTTGATCCTGACAGTATCGCAAAAAATCTCCTGTTTTGTCATTGCGAGCGAAGCGAAGCAATCTCACTGATTATGGGGGGGTAAGACCGGAGTAAGAATTGATGGATTAAGGAGTAAAGCAGAAGCTGATTCATCCCTAACCCTCAATCCTCAATCTCTTCCTGATGAGATTGCCGCGTCTCCCACACCCACTTTAAGCCATACATAAGTTGAAAACATTGTCATAAACTGGGTGTGGGATCCTCGCAATGACCGGCTTTAGGACTTTTTACGAAGCCATCAATCTTTGTCCTGAGTTTTGGTTGCGGCTTCGCTGCTTTAGACTCAAAATCCGTAGCACCTGATCGGCATAAGCTAAGCGGTGAAATAACCTCCAGGGCTTGTACAGATTCAAAGTCGGGGTCAGAGGTCAAAATATACTTCATGTTATTTTCTTTTTTGAAAAGTAGTTCACCTATAACCCGAGAAGTAAGCGGTTTTAATTCCATAGTAAATTCCCTTGTCTTGGGCTATCTTGCTCAGGAACAAAGTGTCTTGGGTCTCAAATATTCCGTAAAAATTTTCAATCTTTCCCGTGACTTGTTCCTGGTAGATCTTCAACGCCTTTCCCTGGATTTCCTTGTATGTAGCGTTAGGACCGAGATTTTGAATAGCTTTCCTTATAAAAACCTTTAAGTGAGGAGGTGCCACTACTTTTCGCTTTCTATTTCCTCTCTCACGGGAGCTTTTCATTTCTTCCTTCACTTCTGCTATACTGAATTCCAAGCTCAGCATCCCATGGATTCCCGCTTGCGCGGGAATGACAAGTGACCTAGAAACAATCAATCCCCCATGGTTGAAACTGTGGGCTACCTTGCCCCTTGACCATGGGGGTACGAAATCTCTGAAAGACACATTAGAACACTAGAAGGAGAAGTATGTATATAGGGATCCCAATAAACATCACAGCCATGCAGTATCCCATTATATCCCTTGCTCTCACCCCGCATATGCCTAGTAAAGGCAAAGCCCAGAAAGGCTGAAAAAGGTTGGTCCACTGGTCACCGTAGGCAAGAGCCATGATCACCTTTGGGATTGAAAAGTGGAGCGCTTCCGCCGCCTTGACCATTATAGGTCCCTGCACTGCCCATTGGCCTCCACCGGATGGAACGAAAATATTTACTATACAGGCACTCAGGTAGGTAAATACAGGGTACGTTGTACTGCTTGAGATGGCAACGAACCATCCGGCTATCAAGCCTACAAGGCCGGAAAACTTCATCATTCCCATGATGCCAGCATAAAAAGGAAACTGGAGAATAATCCCCGCACATCCCCTAACGCCTTCTGACACTGCCCGGACATAGGCGATAGGCCTTTTGTGGAGAAGAATGCCAACCATAAGAAAGGTAAAATTCACGATGTTAAGGTTTAATTTGAAACCCTTGGTGGCAAAATAATACACAATGTAAATAAGCCCACCGATACCAATTATCATGGAAAGGAGCACACTGTTCTCAAGCTTGTCGGCAAAAGTCCATTCTGCTCTAGGTGTCTCCTTTTCCTGGCCAGTATCACATAACTCTTTCCTTATAGGCTGTATTTTCTCTTCTTCTTTGGGAGCCATGAGATAAAACACTAGTGTTATGACTACAAGCATAACGGCAACCATTACCAGGTTCATTGGACTGCCCAGAGTCTCGGAAACTGGTATAATTCCTATCTCCTTTTCAAGAAAATGGCCCTTGGTGGCCACAAGCAAGGGGGCTGACCCAGAGAGCCCCATGTGCCAAACTGCTAGTCCCGAATATCCAGCGGCTACAAGTAACGGATAGTGAAACTTCCTATTGTTTTTAAATCCCTGCCTCCCCACTTCCAGGGCAAAAATGGCTCCAACTATAAGACCCAGTCCCCAGTTAATAAGACCGGCTATCATAGCTATTATCGCCACAAGGGCGGCCGCACCAGCACTCGATTTTGGCAGCCCCGCAAGCCATTTCAGGAACTTCTGGATCACGGCAGTAGTTGCAAGAGCATACCCCGTGACAAGGATCACGCACATTTGCATTCCGAACTTCAGTAGAACCCAAAAACCCTTATACCAGTATTGAATCATTTGGAACCAAGTTGTTTTGGTGAGGAAGACTCCCATAACGTAGGTGAGGATTGTGAGTAAAATCGCGAAAATCATCGGATCTGGCATGTACTTTTGAGCCCAGCGAGAAAAATAATCACCCATTTTACCAATCATAGCGCGACCTCCTTTCGGTTAGACATTTAACAAGGAACTTCCGCCACATCCATCATAGAACTTTTTAAACCTCGTCAAACCGATTGTCAATGTGAAGAAAAACACAATTTTCAATAATTTCGTTCATGAAAGAAAACTATATTAAAAGAAACTCTTGTTGATTACTTAGATTGCAAATGGTCTCTTCCACCCCATGCCACCCCAGCGATCCACCTAGAGATAGTTCCGATTCGGCATCTAACCAGAGAATCTTAGATGTCGGCTCTATGCTTGTCCGGGCCGTAATGGCCGTTTCTGAGTTCTGTTCGTTCAGCTAGTTTAGTAATCTCAGAAATCGGAATTAATCAGAGCTTGCTTAGGTGTGTTTTGGCTATACGGTGAAACTTCAGAACTGAAATCGTGGTTTTGGGGTCATACCGTGGGTTTTGAATATCGGCGTATAATGATAATTGTAAAAACCGAAGCCGGCGGAGGGATTCGAACCCACGACCTGCTGATTACGAATCAGCTGCTCTACCCCTGAGCTACGCCGGCAAAACCCTTATGTTGCCTTTTATCATGCAGGTTTATGGCAAGTCAACACAATTCTTGAAATAGGCAAAAACGCCAAAAAAAATGCAAAAATGGAGCTCTCAAAATGCTCCAAATCCGCTCCAAAAACTTTTGCAATTGTGGCCCAGTAGTGTCTAAGATTAAAAGGTGTTTAATGTGGTCAGTGAATGATTTGGGGGTATTTATGAAAAAAGCGCTTTGTTTTGGAAGCCTGTGGGGGCGTCTGGAAACATGAAGTACTGACTACTATGCTATATGGATAGAGGATGAATGGGATCAAAGTTTAGAAGAGTTCTAGGGTTTCAGTCTCAGAATGTACCCCCTTAATGATGAAGAAATTACTTTCCTCATTAAATCGGAACAATATGCCTCAAGCACATTCTCAGCCATCTCCGGCCAATTCCTACAAAACTTTATCTAAATTCAGCACTTTGGCTCTCACATATTTAGTTGCCAAAAACAAGACAGCATCAATGTAAGAGTCCTCTTAATTTAGGAAGAGGAGGAGGTCAAGAGCCCAATCTCACCAAATGGCGCTCATCCGCGCCGCGAACTGCCTTTATGCTAATACGCTTATCAAACGTAACAAATCTACCTCTATAGCGAACAGCCAGAGCAAGCAGATACATGTCTGTAATCTGGCGATGACTAAAAATACGAGACCAATCGAAAACGTCGGATTCCAGCAAGCTCATGTCGTCCGGCCAAAATTCGTGCTCTGGGCCCATCACAGCTTCTCTGAGACGCTCGGCCACATCACGAATTGGCAGAGTCCCTGGATACTTAGGATGAGACATAATACGAATACACCCATTTTGAGTAATTGGACAAGACGCCCACCCGTGCTGAACTTCACGCTTCCACCAAGAAACTGCTAGTCTATGAAACACATGGGCGGAATCTAACAGGGCAATCAACACATTGATATCTAATAGGGCCCGCATCACACACCCTCTTGTTCCCGCAGCCTTTCAATGAGCTCCTCACTCACGACTACGCCCCTTGAAGGAAAAGGACGAAATCCTGGTATCCCTTTCTCCTCACCTGCATCTACATTTGCCAGATGTCCTCGCCCCGCAAGAGCTTCCCTCGCCAATCTTGATAAAACTCGCCCTACAGAAACCCTTTCTTTCCTGGCCAGTTCCTTTACTGCTATTAATACATCATCTTCTATGTTTAGTGTGGTACGCATCTGCTGTCTCCAGTTTGGTTATTTGGCGCTAACGCGCCTTGATGCTAACGCATCAAAATCATTTTGTCAATAATTGATAAACTTTTTGTCGTTGCAACATAAAAATGTCACCCCCCATGAATTTAGGATCGTCGAAGTGTCAGGAAGAATACAAGTTGCATGTTGCAGTGGAAGCGCACTTGCTTCGCTCGCCGGTCTTGAGCTCTTGAGGGTACTGAGCGGACACGCTCCTTCGGGCGGACACTTCTTTCGACAAGCCTGATGGTTAGGGTTTCTGGAGCCCTCTCTGATTAGAAGATTCAGGGGAGCTTGGTGTTAAGAGATAACCCAAAGATCCAAAAGAAAATATGGTCAAGGGGGTAATAGCCGATAAAGATAAAGAAAGAATTCGAGAAAAGATAATCGATACAAGAGCTTACTCCCAACAAGTTCATTAGTCAGAGCGCTTAAGTGGTGAAACTCTGCTCACCCGGGCATCGAAAATGTTTGGGAGGTTAAGTGGATTCGTTGTCTATGACCAGTTTAAACTACGATATATAAACCAGGCAGTTACACGACTTTGACGGAGACTTGCCTCAAAAACACACGCCTTGACGGATCTCTCTTTCTCATGTTATGTGAAAGGAGCTTTCGCCGGATGGATGTGATCTTTACAATGACACTGCATACAAGCATGGCGGGCAACGAGCGGTGAAAACAACGGCCTATTTTAGAACAAGTGTTATGGCTCGCCGACCTTATCTCAAAATGGAATAGATTGAACGTGTCCTTAAAAACCCAACCCGCACGGAGGTGCAAAGTAACGGACGTATCCGTTACTGGGGATACGTTGCTGAGATGAATAAGTACCTGCGAGTCATCATTGAACCGGACGGGGAGACCCTGCATAACGCCTTCTTCGACCGCCGTTTCAGGCCTTAAAAAGGAGATAGTAAGATGATTTTCGAATACTATCCCGAAACGGATATGCTATATATCAAACTTGTTGAAGGTATAAGTACTGAATCTGAAGAGATTGCACCGGGAGTTGTCCTGGACTTCGATGAACATAATCGTCTAATTGGAGTTGAAATTGAAGATGCTAGCAAATTAGTCGATCTATCAAGGTTGGAATTAAGAGCAATTCCCATAGTTGACCTGATCCTTACCGACAAAGCCCCTGCGGCGGCATGAGCCTCCGATTTACATTTCGTTTGATACTAACCTTATTGAAGGAACCTCTGATTATTTCTGATTTCTAGGGGTACAATTTAATTAAACAAGTAGGGCAAGCACAACTCAGAAACCGCCATTCCGGCCGGAGCGAAGCGTAGAGCCGGAATCTAGAATTCTCTTGCTGGATGCCGCTTCGAGTCCGGCATGACGTGCAAGAAGCCAGTGACAAACTAAGTAATTAATCAGAGTTACCTTATGTATACGACTCTGACGGAGGTCTGAAAGCACTTTTATGAAAATGGCAACGTGGGGGGGAGACGAGAAGGTAGGGGCATACAAAAAGGGGGAAGACAGGTCTTCCCCCTCCGGTGTTGAACAAGAATAGCTCTAGCCAATTACCAGCTAGAACTTGAAGTTGATACCACTCTGGATTCGCCAGAAGTCGTCGGCACTTCCGTCGTAGCCGTTGCCAACATTGGCATCCTGAGCCCAGGCATCCATGGCATCATCGGAGAACAGATATTCCCCAATAATCTTGAAGGTCAAGCCCTTCCAGATTTTGTAAGTTGCTCCCAGTTGGATCGCCTGGCCCACATCCTTATCACCATTATAGGTGTCTTCGGCAAGCCTCATGTACATAAAAGCGGCTCTCATGGCGAACTTTTTCGAGAACTTGTAGTCACCCTGCAACCTGAACATCTGGAAACCCTTGTCCAGGAGGTACGGTGCGTCACTAAAGTAATTGTCCGTTCCGAAACCATCCTCAAATACAATCAAGCTACCCTTTACATCGGTGTCAATGGCATCGTAGTTTTCTGCGTTATCATCGTTTGGATCATCGTCACCGCTGGCATACCACCAGGTAAAAGTAGTTTTGAACTTGGGGGTCCAATTGTAGCCTAGGTCCAAGTGGAGAAAAAAAGCGTCACGATCCAATTGATCATCGTTACCATTCTCCACTACGTTATCATCAAAATCAATGGTGCCGCCTTCATAAATGAAATCCCAGTTGGCAAAGAACTGTCCGTACTTTAGACCGCCATCAAGACCGATGTAGTAATCGTCTTCGTCATAGGTATAAGAATGCCACGTATTCGGGTACGTTGCACTTCCAGCCTTAACACTCATGTCTTGGATGTGATAAACGGTACTGGTGTCATTCCCCTGATCAAAATAGACGAAAAACAATCCGACTTTCAGGCTTGCGCCTTCCCACTTAGGCTTGTAGGTGACCTTCGCAAAAAAGGCGTCATCGTCCTTATTTTCATTGGTAAAATCTTCTTCAGGCCTTATCCATGCCAATTGATAATCGAGCATCGGAGTGGAACCAAAATATCTCACACCCATTGCGGTTTCTTTCCACAACCATGGGTTAACATTAAGAGGCTGCAAACCGAGTCTCAAGCGGCTCGTATGGGAAACCAGCGGATTTTGGAAATCAGTATAGAGAAACCGGGTCTCTGTATTCACTCCGTCACCGGAGAGGCCTCCACCTCTGCTTTTACCCAAAGAACCTGGCTGACCAAACCTGAGGCTTCCAACTTCCATTGCCCAGACGCCCCTGGCTTTGTTGTCATCGGTGGAAAATTCGAAGCGGAGCCTGTATTTCGCTTCACCCCAGAAATGATCATTATTGTCATCCCCGTAAGCCTTACCACTATCGTCGTTGGTGTTACCGAGAATACCCTTCTTTCCGGGATCAAAGGCACGATCTATCGAGAGATATCCAATATCGTCAGCTGCTCCGGGATTAACGCTAAAGGTGTTATTCCTGGAACTAATTGTGGAACTTCCCCCAGGATTTATGGCTTCTACATTATTTGTTACATAAAACCTATTCCAGAAGTTACCGTGAACTTTAAAGTCCACAGCAGAAGCTGGCGTGGCATACCAAAGAAACATAGTCGCCAGCATCACTAGGCCAAGAAAAATGGCACCTTTCTTCATGGCATTTTCTCCTTTCTTTAACTGATTTGTAGTACTAGCCCCTAGAATTCACGTTACTTAAGACCTTCCTTTTCCTATCACCTCCTCTCGAACGAAAACTTATGCCCGCAATATTCTATCCTGCCCCATTGGCCCAACTGCTGCTTCCGACTCGTTACTCCCCACTGCTCCTTCTAACACGAAGACTAAATGAAAATTATCACAAGGCATCACAAATCTACCGCGCTCACTTTAGATCAGCGAACACAGACTCACGTTTCTCTAAAACTTGATAATCATAGCCATTAAATAGAAATGCATACTAGTGCCATTACCATAATTTTTTTATGACTGTCAATTCAAAAGATCGATTTTGCTCAAAAAAACATTTGAACGTATTGCAAGATAATGATAACGATAGAGGTATGCAGAAAAATTTCAGCAGGCGAAACTTAAGAAAACCGTGAAAAATATTGATGCATAAAGTAATCAAGCAGATATCAATTAATTAATTTTATATAATGTGGATCGAATCGAGAAATCGGGTTTTTATACCAGTTCATATATGCAAAATAGCATCAAACATAGTTTACTCCAGAATAAATAACACCGAAAATGGGCAAAGTCATGCCTGTAGCCTATCAAATAGCCTTTGATCTTGGGACATCCTACTCGGCGGCTTATTCTGACATAAAGAAAAAGACGGTGTGGGAACCCACGGTCATGGCCTTCGATAAGCGCAAACAACAAATTATAGCTTACGGCAGCCGTGCAAAATCGATGATAGGTTTTACACCTCCTCATCTAGAAATTCTCCAGCCATTGAAAGCTGGAATTGCTTGCGATTTTGACCTTGTCAATCCTTTCCTTCAATTCCTTACGAGGCAGATAACGGGAAGAAGAAAGCTCTTCGTTAGTCGGATCCTTGTCTGTCTTCCGTACGGGACGACAGGTGTAGAAGCTAGGGCTTACAGGAACCAATTGCAGGCAAACTTTCTTACAAAAGTTCACCTTGTCCGTCAGCCGCTGGCGGCAGCAATTGGAGCCGGCCTTGACATATTTGAAAGTAAGGCAAAGATCATAGTAAACATAGGTGGAGGAATAACAGAGATAGCCCTTATATCTATTGGCGGATTTGTTAAATGTGTTACGCTGCAGGCTGCTGGTCATGCCATGGATCAAGCAATTTTAAATCACCTAGAACATGCTTACCATTTTTCAGCAGGGGATCAACGGATCGAAGATATTAAAATCAAATACGCCAGCGTTGATGAAACTCAAATAAATTTTCCTATAGAGATAAAGGGGATGGACAGGCTAACGAGGCTACCCAGATCCATAACCATACCGAAAAAGGTATTGACCGAGGCCATAACTCCAGTAGTTGAACAAATACTTGAAGGAATTGATTCCGTTTTTGAAACCACTACACCTGAAATAGCAAATGATATAGCCAGCGAAGGAATATATCTAACTGGGGGAGGGGCTCACCTCCCCGGTTGGCAACGAATTATCAAGGATAGATTTGGAGTAAGCGTTAAAATACCCTCTGAACCGGAACTGTGTATTATCAAAGGGTTGAAGAAAATTCTCGAAAACTACAGTAGATACCAAGATATATTAGAAAAGGCCAAGTCATGTGTACCATAATTTGGCCCCTTAGAATACTTCCCTATAAGCATGTAGCGTTTTATCGTGTCATAATTCTTATGACTACCAGTGTCCGTCATAAATGAACCGCCCGCTTCGCTTAAGGCCCGAAGAACGCGAAGAAGGAAAATATTGCGGCCGGCGGGTTAACGCCGCCCACAATGCCTTGCACCCTTTCAGGGTAACAAGGGCAATGGACAACACGCATATCCTAGGAAGCGCACACAAGACACAAAGCTTCAGGCCCCAACTCAGATTGTCTGAACCAACAGCATGCCTGAAGGGCAGGCTTCTTTCCTTGAGCAGTTAGACACTGCTCAAGGAAAAAAGAATATCCCTTTGCGCTCTTAGCTTGCCCCGTTAAATCTTGTAACATTTAACTGGGGCGTCTTAGCGGTTCAAACTTGGTTGCGGCTTTGCTGCCTTAGCCTTCAATGCTTTGCTTCCCTCCCCACGGATTTCCTCATGCGATAAGAAACCACTGGCACAGGGCAGTGACGAAACATCTTTTCCGCAACGGATCCCAGTAGTACATGTTCAAGGTTTGTCCGACCCTTTGTTCCCATAACCACCATATCGATGTCTTCATCCCTTATAATTTTCAATAACTCATCAAAGGGATGACCTACCTTAAAAATGATTTTCAACTTTTCTCGAGGGAAATGGGTAGAAATAATCTCATTTTCCAGTAATTCTAACCTTTCTTTTTCAACCCCCTTTATATAATCTTCGGGATCTACCCTGTATCCCATGGATTCAATCGTACCAAGCGCCTGAACGTCTCTTATGTTTATAATATTAGCCGCGATCAACCGGGCATCAAGACCAGCAGCCAGTGTGGCAGCATAATCGAAAACACCCTTGGATCTTTCAGAAAAACATAAAGCCACAAGTATCTTTTTAATCTTTGTCATCTCTAAACTCTCACTTCTTTTTCGATTCAAGGTCTCTCACAGGTAAAGCCCTGTAATGACGTTTGTGAACCATCCTGTCGGTGTAATCGTAGCCCCTCCTAAAGTTATACACCCGTGCGGTAATACTTCGTTTCTCACCAGACCACACCCAACCACAACTAAGCCTAATTTCCGGCACCACTTTAACCCACTGCCCGCAATCAGTTTCATAGCCCTTGTAATTCTTGTCCCTCACGTACAGGCTCTTGAGTTCCTCCAGTGTGGGCATCCTCCAGTTATCATACTTCCCAAGCAATTGAGGGGGCCCGAGCCTACAGTACCTTTGTGCCCCTTTCCAATCTATATCTCCTTGGTTGTCGTATTTTGCCCACATCACCCCAAGCTGGTGATCCGTTACTGTACCGTCTCCATTATCGGTAAACCTATCACCACCCAGAAGTGGCCGGCTCAAAAGAAAGAAAAATGCAACGATTACAAGAGCTGAGAAAAATATAAAATCTTTCCTATTCATGACTTATCCTCATTCCGCGGGAAATTTTACATCTCTATTCCCTAAAAAAGCACCAACTAAGCTCCCACCGGTGCTGGTGCACTCCTCGGTATTCTGAACCTTTGCATCAAGTAAATCAATCCCCATAACGCCAAGCCTACCGGATACATCCAGTATCTCTGACTATGGGGGATGTGGAATAACTGTGCCATAAAGTCAGGTCGCATCATTATGAGTGTTACTCCAAGAAAAAGGGGTATTTCCCATATCTTGTTCTTCGTTATAAACCAGCCCTGAGTAGCAGATGCAAAGGCAAAGTTTCCTATACATGTCATTGCAAAGATCAACAACCCTTGAGGCCAGCTATTGATGTTATGGAGAATCAGATCACTGTTAAAAATGAACATGAAGGGTAAGATAGCAGTCCGGATATCGTACATGAAACCCTGGATACCGGTAGGTATTGGGTCTGACTTGGCAATTGCCGCAGCAGCGTAAGCGGCAAGTCCGACGGGTGGCGTATCATCGGCCAAAATCCCGAAGTAGAAACAGAAGAGATGAGCAGCCATCAGTGGAACCATGAACCCATAGCTGGATCCAATGGTCACGATTGCCGGTGCTGTCAACGAAGCCATAACTATGTATGTGGCTGTGGTCGGCAACCCCATTCCAATGATCAGGCTAGCTATCGCAGTGACTATAAGCATAATATAGATGTTTCCGCCTGAAACCGTATCGATTATTTGCGTGATCAATCCGCCCAGGCCCATTGCCACAACACCCACGATGATGCCTGCAGCCGCCGTGGCAAGAGCAACAGCGACCATGTTTCGGCCTCCGGCAGCAAAGGAAGAAAAAATATCAACAACCCCTTGCTTAAACGCTGGACCAATTGGTTGCTTATTTCTGTACGCCTTTATCGGGTGCTGCACAAGCATCAATATCAAAAGAACCCAAATGGCATTAAATGCCGAAGCTTCCGCAGAATGCCTTAAAACCATTAACTGATACAACAAGAATACAAGGGGTATTAGGTAGTGAAGACCACCAACGAGGGTCTTGAAAAATGGTGGTAACTCACTCTTAGGGAGACCTTTTAGCCCCAGTTTCGATGCTTCTATGTGCGTGATGTAAAGAAGCGCCGCATAGGAAGCAAAGGCAGGAATAGCAGCAGCCTTCACCACCGCTATGTACGGTACGTTTACATACTCGGCAATGATAAAGGCAGCGGCTCCCATGATGGGAGGGGCTATCTGTCCGTCGGTACTGGCAGCCACCTCGACAGCTGCAGCTTTTTTGGGCGGATACCCCACTTTTTTCATAAGAGGTATAGTAAAGGTGCCAGTGGTAACAATGTTTGCTATGCTTGAACCCGACACCAGCCCGGTGAGTCCGCTTCCAAGAACGGCGGCCTTTGCAGGACCACCCTTGAACCTACCCAGCAAACTCAGTGCAAGATTTATAAAATACCTCCCCGCTCCCGCCCGATCCAGCATAGCGCCAAAAAGAACGTAGAGAAAGACGATAGTTGCAGAAACATCTAGAGGTATCCCGTAGATACCCTCAGTTGACATGGTCATCTGCCCGACATAGCGATTCAGAGACACACCCTTAAATGCTATCACATCCGGCATGTATGGTCCGAGAAATGCGTAAGCGGAGAAAAATATGGCTATAAGAGAAAGGGCAGGACCAATCACCCTTCGGGAAGCTTCCAGCAACAGAACAACAAGCAAAAGCCCAATTACTATGTCTCTTGTGATTGGGGCTCCATACCTTGCGTTAATGCCCACGTAATCAATGGCAATATAGACCGCAGAAAGAGCTGCTACCACCGCAACTATGTAGTCAAATATAGGGATCCTGTCTCGGGCAGAAAGAAATTTCAACCCGAAGCGTGGTTTCTTAAAAAAAGGATAGTTTAGAAAAACAATTAGTAGGGCAAATCCAAGGTGTATTGCACGAATAAAAACAGCATTAAGAATTAACCAACTCGCAATTGAAAGCTGAAAAAGGCACCATATTACAGCAATAGTTGGTATAACCCACTTATCCGGTCCCTTGGGTTTTCTAGATACACCTTCTTCTTCCTCTGCTAATTTCTTAGCTAATTCAATACCTTCGTCTTTTTCCTTAATTTCTGGACTACTCACTTAAACCACCTTTGCGATAATTTGATTGGTTTCAATCCGGTCTTGCTTAAGGATCAATAGGAAAGGGAACGAGGAACACGGGCAAAAAGAAGTCGAAAGAGCGGCACAACGTCTCCTGATACATATAAAGCGAGGATGCATATGGCACAGATATACATCCTCGCTAATTCTGGCACTTCTTATTGTTTTTTGATGTACTTAATCAGACCTGACTCCTTGTAGTACTTGAGTGCACCCGGATGGAAAGGAGCAGTCAAGCCCTCAAGCATGTTTTGCTTTGTTAACACTGAATATGCCGGGTGGAGTGTTTTAAAATAATCGAAGTTTTCAAACACTTCTTTTGTAATGGCATAAACAACCTTGTCCGGAACCTTTGCGGAAGTCACGAATGTTGCTTTAACACCAAATGTCGGGACGTCTTCCTTGTTGGTTGCGTTCGGGTAAAACTTGATCGGAATTACAGCCTTGGCGTAATAAGGATACTTTGCGAGAAGCTTATCAAGACCGGTAATTGGTACAAAGTGTACCTTCCTTTTACCGGCGGTTGCTTCCTTGATTGCTCCACTCGGGTGACCTACAGTGTAGAAGAAAGCATCAATCCGACCATCTTGGAGCAATCCCGGAGCTTCAGCCGCCTTGGCACTTTCAGCCTTGATATCTTTTTTCCAATCAATTCCCGCATTCTCGAGAGCATCAATGGCATTTTGACGCTGACCGGAACCGGGATTGCCGATGTTTACTCTTTTGCCCCTGAGATCCTGGATGGTCTTGATACCAGCGTCGTCGGCTGCAACCAGAGTTACCGATTCAGGGTGAATGCTAAACACCGCCCTTAGGTCCTTCTGCGGCCCCTTGTCTTTCCACTCGGCAAGACCGTTCCAGGCCTGGTACTGGCGGTCTGACTGGCAAATACCAAAGTCAAGGTCCCCTGCAATGACAGCATTAATGTTGAATACCGAGCCGCCGGTTGACTCAACAGTGCACCTGATCCCATAGACGTCTCTTTTCTTGTTCACGATTTTAGCGATGGCACCGCCCGTCGGGTAGTAAACTCCGGTAATTCCTCCGGTGCCAATC
>Ga0256841_1000838_pt1 | contig 29079 bp, 25 predicted proteins | sample 356308metaG_FD_185971 | JGI IMG/M metagenome (GOLD analysis project Ga0256841, IMG submission 185971) | Hydrothermal vent microbial communities from Mid Atlantic Ridge, Atlantic Ocean - 356-308 | ecosystem: Environmental > Aquatic > Marine > Hydrothermal vents | place: Atlantic Ocean: Mid... | reverse complement strand
TGAATGGAGAGTACTTGAAATAGCATAGCATTGATAACCATGTGTTTATCAATTTACATGAGCTTTTGGCTTGTAAGATCATATTTTTATAGGTTCTGTTTTAATACCAGATCTAGAAAATTAAAAACAATAAAAAAGAAAATTATTTCCCCCTTTTTTTTAGGGGATTTTTCCCCTATTTTAACATAAAATTTTTAGTTTAAAGCTAATTTAATTATTTTTGAGTATTCCCAAGCTTAAATTTCACTTTTTATTGTTAAAATTTGTTTTCAATATCAAAGTCATGTATAAAGAAGGTATTTTATGGTGTACTATTTCATTTGTAATCATTCAAATGTTAATTTTATTTTTTCAAATAATCAATTGCTTTGCTAGACCTAAAGATAAATCAAGATTAAGGTTCTTATTATTAATTTTAGCTTTTGTCATTTTTAATTTATTCTCGAAAATTTTTCCAATAATAAATCATGAAACTAATTCTTTGCCAAGTCTAATTTTTTGCGAATTAGCAACTCTTATTTTATACTTTTATTTTTTAATTTATGTTTATAAGGATTTTAATTTTAAACCTCCAACGATAAAATTTATTATTTTAACTTCTCTCACGCATTTAATAATATTAACATTTTTAACGTTAAACTATTTAACAAATATTTTTGTCTTAAAAAAAATATTCACCATTAATAGATTGATTCTATTTGTTTTATTAGGATTTAATGCTTTTTCAAGACTATTTTCATCGATTTTCTCTAAAAATGAAATTTTAAAGTATCAAGCAAATCAAAAGTCAAGAGTTTTAGCTTTTGTTATTAGTATTTTAATACTATTAATTTTTCCGATAACCCAATTTTTTGTCAAAAACCATATTATTGAACAAACACTGATTAATTTTGGTTTTTTTTCGATTTCATTGATTTATTTTGAAAATTATATTAATCAATCTAAATCTGAATTTGAAATAATATCAAATTTAGAAATAGATACAAGTTTTTTAAAAATTGATTCTCTATTTATAAAAAATGGACTAACAAAAAAAGAAGTTGAAATTTCAAAGTTTATCTTGAAAGACTATAAATATTCTGAAATTGGTAATAAATTATACATAACTTCCAAAACAGTTTCTAAACATGCATCCAATATATTTAAAAAATTTGATGTCAAAAAAAAAGAGGATTTCATCAACTTACTTAGGAACTATCAGAAATAAATTTGATAAATACGATTGGAATAATATTCATAAGATAAAAAATAACTTTCTTACTCTTTTAAAATTTATAAAAATATTCAGATTTTGGCCATTTTTATTTTATTGGAATCTTATAGAGTAATCATTTCTATAAATTTAGAGATTTTTAATTTATCAAATTTTAGCTTTTCCCCATACTCAAAAGGCATATAAAAATCTCCTTTATACTCCATTCCTAAATAGTTAGCTGTTTCTTTGAAAGGTATAAAAAATTCAGGTTTTAAACATTTATTTGCTCCGCAACTTATGACCGCCATTTGTTTTCCTCTTAATGCTCTTCCTATTTCTTTTTTTATTATAAGGCAATCAGTAATCCGATCAAAAAAATTCTTCATTATTCCACTCATTGTATACCAATAAACAGGGGTCGCAAAAATTAGCAGCTCATAGTTCTGAACTAACTCCTTTATTAAAGGGATAAAATCATCACCTATATTTTTGAATTCATAATCAAATTGAGCAATGTTTTTTGTTTTCAGGTCAATAATGGCAGTGCCGGTAATTTTGCTTATATATGAAACTACTTTATGAGTATTGCCATTGCTATTAGCACTCCCTTGTATTATAATAGTCCTTTGGTTCATTTAAAGTTTAATCTAAAGAATTTTGACATTTTAATAATTACAATTTTTTTAATAAGACATTTTATAGTTACTTGTCATTCAGTCTCTAAGGCCGAGAGAGCATTGAGGTAAAGTGATGTAATCGGTCTATGGACAAAAGCGAAAATCTCAATTTATCTCAATAGAGATTCCTTCCCTGCCTCAATGGTAGGTGGGCACATTTGAATGATATGGTATTGACAAACATGCGTTTATAAATTTATTTTGATTAGGTCGAACCCGGGTTACTCAATTATAAATTTTATTCCTGTAGTAACAATATTTGATTTAAAATCAATGGTTCTTTTATAAGAGCTAAACCTTAGATAAATATTTTTAATTCCAAGTTTATAAATATGTGTTTTGGTAAGTATATCACTATAGGTAATGCCAATTCCATATTGATAAGAGTTGAATTTAGACAAATCATAGTCTGAAGTATAATATTTACTTGTTGATATTAATTTTTCATAAGGGGCAAAATAAGTTGCTCTCGTTTGAGAATAAAACCTAAAGTTAGGGTATAAAGTAAACTTTTTTAAAATTTTTACAGGCAATTCGATTTCTACGGTATGAGCATGGACTCCCCAATTATCATTATAAAATCGATAATAGCTTTTAATAATTAGATATTCATTAAAATAATAATTAAGTTTAGCGCCTATTGGAATTTTTATGCGAGTACTTGGCAAACGTTCAATATCATCGGCTAACTGAAAAACAGTTTTATTATCTTTAGAGTCGTAAAATGAAATACTTATAGGATTTCCAATATAAAAATTATCAATATCTGCGAAATATACCCTTTGCAAAGGGCTTGCAAGCCAGCCTTTTTGATGAATTACATCTAGGAAAATAGAAAAATTAGTTTTTTTACTAAGAATTTGTGATAATTGTAATGACAGTGAATACGAATTTCTATTTTTATTATTCACTAATGTTTGTTGATGAATTTTCCAGGCATTTTGATTTTCTTTATTTATGACAGCTCCGTTTTGATCATATATATTAATATTTCTAAAAAACCCATTATTTAGATTTTGATTGGCTTCTAAGTAAGAGTCTATTTCTGTTGGATATTGCGGTTTCAGTTTATCAAAATAAATGTTAAATGACAGGTTTAATGCTGTATTTTTTTTATTGTAGAGCTTTGTCAAACTACCACCAAAACCAAAAGAAGTGTAATCATATTCTGCGGCAAAACTTGTATGTACACCTATTTGCGTTTTTCTATTATTCGAATAATGATCATAGTGCAATGTACCTTTGGTCCATACATCTGATTTTGACGCTCCTGACGAAGAAGCCCATGGACTCCCGATTGGATTTCCGGTGGACGCGCCTGATTTATCAAAGGGATCTAAGTTGCTGGAAGATGCAGAGGTATAAGCAGAAATGGTTCCGTCTATTTTTAAAATGTTATCTTCATTCAATGGAATTGAAATAAGAATATTTGTTGCCAAATCGGTTAATTCTTCATTACCAATTCCACCTGTAACTGCCGCATTATCTCCATCTTGTGTATAGAAACTCGAAATGATTTCGAGTTCTGAATTTTCTAATACTCTTTTTTTATAAGTATTGTTAGATAGGTTTTTTGTGTTTTGGGCAAAGCAACAAAATGAAATAAAGAATAAAATAACGCAACTCAGATATGTTAGTAATTGCAACTTTTTGTTAATCATATATTTAATAGTTAAGTATCTTTTAGTAAGGACACTTCTGTAGTTATAAGGGACAAGAGGAACGTACCTTTCTGCCTCGACCGTAGGGCTCGTATATCTGACTTATATAGCAATGATAATAATATACTTATCAATTTTATATACTTTTGATTATGTCGAATTCAGTTTAAAATACTTATAACAAGTAATTTTTTTATGAGGCCTGATAAAAATATTTTTTCTTTGATTTAATTACAGCCACAACCTCCACCAGAATGGCTTCCATTTGCTCCTGATGCAGATTCTCTATAAATTTGGAAACTTTTTTCAAATATTTTTGAATTTCTTGAACTTAAAAGCATATCAGAATCGTTAAGGTATATTTTTTCATATTCTTTAACTGCAACACAAGAATTTAAGAGTAGAGTTATTATTAAAAGTAAAATACTTTTTTTTATCATTATAAAGAGGTTTTGCTTTACGATAAATAATTTTGACAAATATTATTGACTAAAAAATGAACCTATTGTTTGATTTTTTACACACTACAAAATTCGGTATAATCAGTATATTCAGGATATTTTGATTTTTCTGAGCAATTGCAATATGGACAATTATCATTTTTTTCAATTTCATAGGTTTCAAACTCCCAATTAGAAGCATTGTAAACAAATAATTTTCCAATCATTAAATCTCCAAACCCCACTAATATTTTTATAGCTTCTGTTGCACATAAAACCCCTACCATACCCGGTAACACACCTAAAACACCAGCTTCTGCACATGATGGTGCTAATTCTGGAGGTGGAGGTAATGGGTACAAACATCTATAGCAAGGTGCATTTTTATAAGTTGGTGAGGATGGCCAAAAGGTAGAAAATTGACCTTCAAATAGAAAAACAGAACCATGAATATTTGGAATTTTTAATTTAACACATACATCATTAATTAAATATCTTGTGGTGAAATTATCCGTTCCATCAATTACGATATCAAATGCACTTAAGATTTCTTCGGCATTCTCTTTTGTTAATCGTTTATTAAATGTTATAATTTCTATATCTTTATTAAGAGCTTCTAAGCGTTCTTTTGCCGAATCTACTTTAAATGTGCCTACACTATTTTCAGTATGTAGTATTTGCCTTTGAAGGTTTGTTTTATCAACGATATCATCATCTATAATTCCTAAGGTACCAATTCCGGCAGCTGCAAGATACCAAGCTGTTGGTGAGCCAATACCACCTGCACCTATAATTAACACTTTACTTTTTAACAAAGTTAACTGCCCTTTTTCACCTACTTCATCAATTTGTAAATGTCGCATATATCTTTCGTAATCATTTTCATTTAATGATTTTGGTATTTCAAAAGGTAACGATTGATTTTTCCATTCTTTATAGCCACCTGCTACGGAATATACGTTGTTATATCCCATCTGTTGTAATGAATTTGCAGCAAATAAAGAGCGTCTTCCTGATGCACAAATAAGAAGTAATCTACTATCTAGATTGGGTACTATTTTAGTAATTTGTGTTTCTAAATGTCCTTTGGTTATTCTGATAGCCTCTTTAGGGCTTCCAGAGTTTACTTCATCTTTTTCTCTAATGTCTATAAGCAAGGCATTTTGTAATTGCTGTTTATAAGATGATTGGACATCAATTTCTTTAACAGATTTTTTTAAATCGGCAATATATTGGTCTATGTTAAGCATTTTTATATATTTTACAATCCGGAGTTTCTGTGGCATGAATAACATTGATATGCTTTTTTAAAATCGTTAGAATTTATAAATGGTTTTAAAAAAGGTTTGTTTATGATCATGCCATTTGTGAGACTTTCTCTATAATTATTAATTTCTTCAAGTTTTTCTTTTCGCTGATAGAAAGTATTTTTATCTAACCAAGAATCTAACAGAGCTTTTTGGTCTGTTTCTATAAAATTGCTTGCAGTTTGAAGAATGTTTATAATATTATCGAAATCTTCTAATTGATTTTCATCTAAAGTTTCATTATTTTCGAAAATCCAATCCAGTTTTTTTAAATTTAAATCAAATCTATACAGTGGCCCAAGTATTTCCGAATATTTACCTCCTAAGTCAGGTAGAGAACCGGGTACAAATCTGGCATTTACATGGAATAAAAGTTCATTCATTCTTGGGTTTTCAAATGTATTTAGAGAATCGTTGTAATTAGTCATCGTTACCATAGACATCATAACATTCCAATTCGCTAAAAAGTTATAATTTACCAATCTTGTCGCTATGTAATCTATAGCAGCGCCATGAGTTTCAACAGTATTAAAATTATTATTTTTCAATCTTTGCTGAACTTGTTTAACCGCAATATGAAAACCATAAGTTAAATCATTAAATCCAGCAACATTAGAAGCGAACAATGATACTTCATAAGCAACATCCATCATCGATTCTAATTCTTTTTGTTCAAAATCATTGATATTGGAAGGAAGACCAGAATACAATCCGGTCTCTCGATTTCCATTTATATCGTTAAAACTTAAATATCCATCTAAATAGTTACCGGTAAGAGCCAGTAAGTAAAATGAATAATACATTCCACTCAATCGCATTTTATCTAAATCTTCCGAACTTGTAAATAAGCCTGACTGAAACTCTTTTTCTAATTTTTCGTATGTATTTTTAAAGTCTTCTAAAAATATGGGTATTTCTGTAACTACTTCATTTGAGTTGAAATTTAGGTTTTCAAAATATTTAGGGCGGATTTCACTTAAAAAGGGAGTTGTTGTTTCATCAAGATTTTTATTTTCTGAAGAACATGAATTTAAGAGATTAATAATAATACTCAAAAAGAGTATTATTGAAAAAATAGTTTTTTTCATAATGATAAAGTTGAATGGTTATAAAAATAATGTTTGGTAAGACTAACTATTTGTCGAGGATTATTTCTTTAATTTTATTTTCAATAATTTTCTTATCTACCTCTGTTTTTGCCAATTTTAATGCTCTTTTAAAATTAACTTTTGATTTATTATTTTCAAGGCCTTTATAAAGTTCCCCGAGTAAAGAAAAATATAGATGATTATTTATTAATTGTAATTTTTTAGCTTCTTCCAAAGCAATTTTCTTACCTTTTACTTTTGAGAGGGCATAGGTTCGATTTAGAGCAGCTATCGGTGAATATTCTAATTGAAGTAAATGATTATACAGTTGAAGGATATGATTCCATTTTTCTTTTTCAGATTTTTTTTGGGTATGCCAAAAAGCTATTGCGGCTTCTAAGTGATATTTAGTTATTTCATCTCCTTTTGAAGCTTCTGATAGGTAATATTCTCCTTTTAGAATTAATTCTTGATTCCAAAGTCTTGTATCTTGGTCATCGTATAAAACAAAATCTCCATTTTTATTTATACGGGCTTCAAACCTTGAGGCATGAAAACACATTAATGACAGTAATGCATTTACAATAGGTTTATTAGTGAGTTCATATTCTGTTAACAAATAGTTAAGTCTTATTGCTTCAAGACAAAAATCTTTTCTTAGCTGAATATTTGCACTAGAAGAGTAATATCCTTCATTAAATACTAGATAAATAATTTTTAATACCGTTTCGAGTCTTTTTTCTATCTCTATTTCGGAAGGAAGTTCAATTTTAATTTTAGAAGCTCTAAGTTTTTCTCTAGCTCTATAAAGTCGTTTATTAATAACTTCCTTATTTGTTAAAAAAGCCTCAGCTATTTCTTCGATTCCAAATCCACAAAGTATTTTTAAAGCCAAGCCAATTTGTGACTTTTCTGAAATGGAAGTATTACAAATAACAAAAATCATTTGCAATTGATTGTCTGAAATGTTTTTATTGGAAAGGTCTATTTCATAAGATTCACAATAATTATGAGACAGACTAATTGCAACTTTATTTTCAAAAGTACTTTGTCTTCTTAAAAAATCTCTTGCTTTATTTTTTGAAACTGTATATAGCCAAGCCGTAGGGTTCTGCGGAAGGCCTTTTAGACCCCAAGTTTCTGATGCTAATAAGAATGTTTCACTAGCTATATCTTCAGCAATTTCTATATGTTTAATACCAAATAATTTTGATAAAACGGCAACTATTTTCCTAAATTCTGTTCTAAATAAATGTGGTATTAGTTCATTAGTCTGCATTAATGAAGATAACTATATTTTACAAAAATAAAAATAAAAAATTAAGCTCCAAATTGCCTTAAATGATGATCTAAATGTTTATAAATTAAAATACCCCATTGATTTGTATTCATTTTACCAAAAAATGGGTGAATTCTACCGTCAAAATCACTTTTATCAATGGATGAATATCGAGAAACTAATTGAATAAGTTCTTTTTTCTCTGAGTCGAAATCTGGAGTATGTTTAATTATTAATGCCGGATGTGTTGGTTTATTATGACCTAAAGGAGAATCGTTTTTGATGCTTTTTTTTAAAATCATTTTCCCTATTAATTTTGAAATAAAAGGTCTTTTTAATTTTTTATCTCCAAAGGTTATTTTTGATACATCAGAACAGTGTTTTAGCATCTGACTTACGTTCATCTTCCCCCATTTTGCATTCGATTTTGGTGTTAATGTTTCTATTCTTTCAACGAAATTCTCTGCGATATTATATTCAAATATTGTTTTCATAATGTAAATAATAAGCTGTCAAATGAAAAAAATTCAATAATTATTTTCATCAGACAGCATATAGGTTTTATTTTTTCATTTTTAAAATGTCTCTAATCTCAACAGACCCTCCCATTTTTAGTATTGGGCAATCTTTAGCAAAGTTTGAGGCCTCTTCAATAGAATTTGCCTTTATAAGCATATAACCGCCAACACTTTCTTTATTTGAGGTATAAGGCCCAGGAGCTATTGTTTTTGCATTAATAACTTTTCCTTGAAAACCCAACCGGTTTGTACTGACAAACTTTCCCTTGGAAGCTACATTTCCAATCCAATTTTTCCATTGTAAAATGCCTGCGTTCATTTGTTCGGGTGATGGTTTGTAATCCGGATTATAAACATTTCTAAAAATTAAAATAAATTCTTTTTCTTCTTCTTGCTGCCACGAAGAGAAAAAAACAACTGTAACAATAGCTACAACGAATAAGCTAACAAATTTTTTCATAACTTTAGTTTTTTAGTTCCATTACATCTCTTACTTCTACATTACCTCCAATTTGCAGAATTGGACACCCTTTTGCTATTTCAGCAGCTTCATCAATAGAGGCGGCTTTAACTAATATATAACCTCCTACCATTTCTTTTGTCTCTACATAAGGGCCATCTATTACATCATTAGTTTTTACTACTTTTCCGTTAAAGCCGAGCCTGTTAGTGCTATTAAACTTTCCTTGTGCAGCAATGCCTCCAATCCAATCCTGCCATTGCTTAATGCTTGCTTGCATTTGTTCGGGCGAAGGTTTAAATTCTGGGTTATAAGCATTTCTAAAAATTAACATAAATTCTTTCATGATTTTTGATTTTTTAAATTAATAATTTTTGTCTCTATTTATATGACGATCGAAGTTTTTAAAATTGGACATTTTATTTTGCAATTTTTATTTTAAATCGACAGGTTTGTGACAATTGTAGCATTGATATGCTTGTAAAAAGTTTTTTGTTTTAAAAAAAGATTCTAATTCTAAATTATTTTGTTGATTAGGATTATTTAGTAATGAATTGGTATAATTTTTAATTTCTTCTAATTTATCATATCTCTCTAAAAGAGTTGTTTTATATTCCCAATCATTAAAAAGTAATTCTTTATCGTTTAAGATGTAATTTCTAATCTCTTCTAAGGTATCAATATAACTTTTCAAACTATCTATTTGATTTATATTTTCTATTCCATCATCATTTATTATCCAATCTAGTTTTTTCATATTAGAGTCAAACCGAAACATCGGCCCTAAAATTTCAGCGTATCTTCCGTTTAAGTCAGGTATTGTACCAATAATCAACCGGTTATTAAGATTTGACAATACAATGTTCATCCTTGGGTTCTTAAATGTATTTAAACTGTCTGCATAATTCGTAAACGAAAGTTGACTCATTAAGACATTCCATTCTGAAAATAGATCAAAATCATAAATTCTACTATCAATATAGTTAATAACAGAATCTTGAATGGTTCTATTATTAAAATTTGTATCGGATTTTACTCGCTCACTAATTTGTCTTGAAACAAGAAAGGTTCCATAAGTTTTGTCATTAAAGCCATTTACATTCATTGCAAAAAAAGCTACTTCTTGAGAAGTTTTCATCATAGCTTCTAACTCCAATTGTTTAAAATTTTCAGTAGCTACAGGTAATTGTGAGAACAAACCCACCTTATTATCTCCAATGATATCCTCAAACTCAATGAATCCATCTAGATAGGCCCTTGTTGTGGCTGTAAGCCCAAATGAAAAATACATTCCAGACAGTCGCATATTATCTAAATCACTTTCGCTTATAAAAAGCCCTTTATCATATTCGGCTTTAAGTTTAAAATAGGTTTCTTTAAAGTTTGATAAAAATGAAGGTATCTTTGAAACCATTTCCGGCGAATTATAATCTAAATGTTTAAAAAAAACCGGCCTTATCTCATTTAGAAAAAACAATGGTTTTGGTTCGTTTTGATTTTCTGCCGTACAGGATATTATTATATTGATAAATAGTAAGATGATATATTTAATGTTAAAGAATTTTTTTTTCATAATTTATCTTTTTAATTAATTATATTGTTAAATGAAGTTGCCTGATAATTTTTAACAAGTAAACTGTTTGAAGATTTTTTTACACCCGGCCTTTCAAGAGAAATTGAATTTAAAGAGGTGGTTTTATTAAGAGAATGAGTTTTTGTTTATCTCAATTTATTTTGGTAATTCTCTGATTTTACTACAATTTCCAGATTAAACCAACCATTAATTGATAATTTATAAGTTTTTTAAAACTAGATTGTGTTTCACCAAAATTTGATAGAAAAACACTATAAACTTCTAAGTTATCCAGGGCATTCCACTCAAAAAGAGTAGATAATTGGCTGCTCGAATCATCAAATGAATAAAAATACCTTACATTGTAATTAAGCTTTCCAAAAACATCATTTTGACCTAATTGAGAAAAAATATAATTGCGCCTAATATACGGCATTCCCGTATTAATGGCTCTTCCTAGATTCAAATCAGACAAGTTTCTAGTTATATCAAAATTATAATTAACAGATGTTTCTATTATTTGATTGTATAGATCAAATTTATCCTTATTATATCCTTTCCCGTTATAAAGATATTCAAGATAAAGGGTAGGGCCGAAGCTAAAAGTGTAGGATGAACCTAATAGACCCGTTATGAAAAGTTCTTTATTTTGTTCCCCATTTATCATTTCATATTCCAATAAATCGGTATGATGCCCAAGGATTGGATAGAATCGATTCATATTATAGTCAAGAGCGCCGTCAATCCAAACAACTACCGCATCATTTATGTTTTTTTGCCCAAAAAAACCGAAATGATATTTTTTATTCTCATTTATAGAAAAGATTGCTCCTAAATTTTCTGCACCTCCATAAAACTCTGTGATCAAAGCATATTCTCTGTTAAACTTAAAAAAAGCAGGGTCATATATTGGATCTTCACCCTTAGAAACATTTGCTATTAGAGAAAAATCCCAATTCTTTTTTGTAGATAAATTCAATTCTACGAAATCACTAGGCCTTACTTCTAATTTTGGATTCAACCTGCCTGTACTAATTAAAAAAGGATTGCTTGGATTTACAAAGATTGAAGTTCCCAGCTGTTTTACATACCTCCCTCCTGTTATGTATAATGCATTGTTTATTTGCCATTTTAATTTTAATTCTTGGAAATAAAATTCAGTTTGAGTGTCTGCATCTTCAATTTTAAAATCGGTATTTAAGCGTGGTTTCATCCATATTGAAAATTTATTTTTCCGATATTTTATACTGGGCCTTAAATATAAGCCCGCATCAAATTCATTTAATTTTGCAATTCTGTTTTCAGGATTTATTGAGCCTATTTTATTTTGATAGTCCATAGTTCTTCCAAAAGACATTATGTCTGAAGAAAATGAGAAATCTTTAAAAAAAGAAATCTTTTTTTTTGAATCAGATATTTGACTAAAAACATTTAGTGATATTAAGAATAATCCTAGAAATAGTGTGTTAAATGTTTTCATTTAATCTAATAATGAGTTTTTTTGAAATTTGGAATTATTGAAATTTTGAAATGTTGGCAGCGATATTTCCAAAACTGTCTTATCATTGGTATTTACATTATCAAAAATCGTAATTCTAGAAATGTATTTATAGTTTTTGGATTTGTAGGTTATATCATTTTCATATTCAAAAATCCCTGTTTTGATAAGCTTTTTAGACTTACCATAGAAAGCTGCTTTTAATCCAAGATTCCTGTCCTTACTAATCCAATATCTAATTCTGGAGTAACTTGTAAGATTGTTCTTGGCTTCTAGATCTAGTATCCAACATGGAATACCATTATAATTACCCTCTGAACTTGATTTGATACTATAATCTCGATAATAATTTGCTGAAACAACATCTGCATTTGCGGCTGATCCCGTGAGTCTTTGACGGCCAGAAATGGGTATGGGCCTCCTAATATTTTTATTGATAAACCACATACTATTTTCTCTAAGCAACATTTTTTGCCCAACATATTTTTTTGGTTTTAGAAATGTTATTAAAGCAAATTGTTTATCTTCGAAAGTAGAGGCCTCTACAAAAAGGCTCAATTTATTTTTAACTTTACCTTTTTTTATATTCTCTATATTTAAGTTCCAAGAAATCCCTATAACTTGACCGCCTCTATAAAAATCGGCTTTTTTTAAGATTTCCTCAAAATTTATTTCTTCTTTTATATTCCATGAGCATAATAACAGAACAAATAGAATACTTACTATTATCGATGATTTTTTCACGCCTTTAGATTTATGTTATTCAGTTGGGTTTATTTTTTTTCAAATAAGTCTTTATAAGTAGATGAAGTTTTACATAATTAAGTTTACTTTAAAAGGACCATAAGGTTAATAATGCGCCGATAATTCCAAATGAAAAGGTTCCATAAGCTTTTAGCATATAAAACCTATAATGTTTAAAGGCTTCTTCATTTGTCGCCAATTGTAATTTAGGCCAAGTGTCAAAAGTACCGTGCAATGTAAAAATTGTCATTAAAAATAAACAAACCCCTTTTAAGGCAACCATAATTATTTGGGCTTTTGAATGGGGAGGGTGTACAATAAATAATGCTATGCCCGACCCCCACAGCATGGTAATGGCAAAATATACACTGTAAAAAACACGTTTCCCCTGTCCGATAATAAACTGAAAGGGAAACTTATTTTCTGGCATACTTTCTTTTGCAGATGGCCAATCTATAAAGGCTCCCATAAAAACGGAACCTATCCATGTAATTCCGGCTACAAGATGTATTGATAGAATGATTCTTTCTTGCATAATCTACTACTTAACCTCCTGCTCTTGATAAGAGTAAGGATATACATTCTCCATCCATAATAATGGTGTCCATTCCATTGATAGCTTCAACATTCTTTTTCCCGGCGAAAAGATTGATATATGGTCGTATTTTATTGTCATTATCCAAAATACGTTCCTTTATATTTCCATAAGTTTTATCTAAGTAATCAATGAAGTCAGATACTTTTTCACCTTCAAATTCCACTGTATCGATGCGATTAATATACCGAGAAAATTGTGCTGGAAATTTAAGTGTAACTTTGGTTGTTTTCATTTTTTAAATTATTAAATTTATATTAAAAAGAATTAATTTGTATTCATTAATGAAGTAACCACTTTTTGCTTTGCAATTCTTCGTGATGCTATAAATGAGGAAGCCAAAGATGCTATACAAAATAGTACAAAAACCGGAATGATACTTGTAGGCTTAAGTATTAAAGCAATGGGAACTTCAGTTGAGGCGACAGGCGGTGTAAATGTTACATGTAATGATTTTAAGATTTGGGATATTCCTAATAAAATTGGAAAACCTAAAAAGCACCCAATCAGTCCCATTAAGACACCTTCTATACAGAAAATTTTAATCACATTTTTTCGTAACATTCCTATAGCTCTAATAGTTCCAATCTCTCGTGTACGTTCAGTCACGGTCATTTGCATGGTATTCAGAAGAGTAAGCAAAACTATTACAGTAATGATAATTGTAAGTACTCTAAAAATTACACTGAACATCTTTTTAACTTTATCATAAGTTAATGAAATTTCATTCCAAGGTTTAGATTCAATTGCAAATCCGGACTGCCTTAATTTAGCAGTTAACCTTTTTTGTACCTCTTTTAATTTTTGAAGGTCTTTAATTGTTATAACAATTCGTTCGGCTCCTTGAGTATCATATAATTTTTGTGCTAAATAGAAATTAGTTAAAACAAATTTATCATTGGTTGCTGGATTTCCTGTGTTATATATTTGATCGATATCTACATCTAAAGCGTTGGCAATGCCATCTTTAGTAGAAGTAAGTAGGGTTAAATATTCTCCTTGTGACAAGCCAAGGTTTGTTGCTAATTCTGAACCAATGGCTACTTCTGATTGTTTTGAGGGTTTATCACTTAAAGAAATTGCTCCTAAATGCTTGGTTCTACCATCTATAGACATTTTCATCAACTCGTGATCATCTTTGGGAACAATTGCTTCTGTTATAAAAATAGTTGATGATTTACCATTACTAATGAGTCCAAATAGACTTAAACGAGGTGTAGCAATATCAACTTCCGGGTCGGATCTTAGAATTTGTAAAATTTTAGCGAGTTCATCTTCTTTCCATAAATAGTCTTCAGGACTTATTTTCCCATTCTTAAAAAATCCTTCTTTTGCTATGGTTATATGCCCCAGTTTTTCTACTATAATTGCTTGTTCTGATAATCTTGAAAAAATATTATTTAAAATTCCTCCAATAACTCCTAAGGCTGTAAATCCCAAGCAGATAGTGAAAATTGTTACAAATGATCTCTTTTTATGTCTCTTTATATTTCTAAACGCAAAATCTAAATAATTCATTTTTGTTTTTTATTAATTAATAATTACACCGTCTTCGAGTTCAACAATATTATCTACGCTTTTAATAATTTTCGGGTCGTGTGTAGAAAAAATAAAGGTTGTCTTTTTAGATTGATTTAAATTTTTCATCAGCTCAATAATGTCTAAACTTGTTTTACTATCGAGAGCAGCAGTAGGCTCATCTGCAATAACAATTTCGGGGTTTGTAACCAGTGCCCTCGCAATTGCCACGCGTTGTTGTTGACCACCACTTAAATTGGCAGGTTTGTGTTGAAGATGATTCCCCAAACCAACTTCTTTTAGTAATTTAATAGACCTATTTATGCTCTCTTGCTTGGAAATTTTTTGTGTTTGCAAAGCAAATGCAACATTTTCTACTGCATTTAATACAGGTATAAGGTTATAATTCTGAAAAACAATTCCAATTTTATGATTTCTAAAGGCGGTAATTTCATTATCATTAAAGTTATCAATATTCACTTTGTCATAAATTAACTGACCTTTTGTAGGTGTATCTATTAAAGAGATTAAATTTAATAAGGTACTTTTTCCACTTCCGGAAGAGCCTATAATTGCTAAAAAATCTCCATAATTTATTGAGAAATCAAGGCTTTTTAATGCTTGAATTTTTTGCGAACCTAATTGATAGGTTTTATTAATATTTATTAACCTGAGTAATTGGGTATTATCTTTCATTATTATAATTTTTAATTTCCTGCAACATTTTTCAAATCATTAAAACTGCTTACTCCTCCATGTATGCCAATTATTTTTGTTACGTTCAAACCCTTTTCTTCGATGTAATCTACTAAAAAGGAAGCTCTATTACTCAATTCGATTCTTGCGCGTCCGGTAAAGGCATTGGTCATTTCTCCATTCCAAATTTTTAGAAAAATGCCCGCATATAGAAAATCAGCCTGAATCAATGTTTGATATTCAGGGACATAAATAACTACCATATCTTCAGAATGTGAATTGTTTACGGCAAAAGGATTTCCATCTGCATCGGAAGTTTTTAACAGATGTATTTCTATTGCTCCATTGTCTATTTTTGTGATTCCGGTAACTTCCTCAATTGAATAACTATTAGGATTTATTGAGAGTGCATCGGGTAAAAGCTCATGGGTACTATTTAAAATACTTTCAATTATTGGAATTCCTTTGGTTGCTACAAAAATTTTATCTACTTCTGCAGCCATTTCTCTAATTCCTCCTAAATGGTCATAATGTGTATGCGTAGGTATTAAACTTTTTATTGGTTGATTTGGAAATTCATTTTTTACAGCATTTATTATACTTCTAGTCCATCTGGGATTTATTGGTGCTTCTACAATATGAATTCCGGATGAAGTTTTAATAGCAACAGACCAATTGCTAGAATCTGGCCTCCCTACAATTTTAAGATTTTCTCCAATAGTTTGAGTTTGCATTCCAAACGCAGAAAGATCAAAATCTTCTAATATTAAGGCCCCATTATTGAGTGGTTGGTCTATTGGAATGCCTCCAGCAAATAAGCGATGATACCATTGTGATGAATAAATTCCGTATTTAGCTTGTTCTTCATCATAAGAGATTTGAGTTCGTTCTCCTAAGTCAAAATTATCTTCGGGAAGTTGCGGATCTATTAAAATATTTGACAATGATTCAGTTCTTATGACATCTCCATTATACTTGTAAGTAAGATTTGTAGGGTATTTTATTCCGGAAACTTGAGTCCAATCACTATAAATGATTTCAAAAATTACATCTCCTTTTAAAAAATCGGCTTCCATAATTTTTGCCTTTATAGGTAAGAAAGTATTTTCGTCAATAACAAGCTCAATGTTTAAATTGTCTACACCTGATGGTATTAAAAATGTATTATCAGTTGATTGATTAGAAGAATTATTTTTTAAATTAACATCTTTTATTAATTCAATTGGATTAGCCATTTTTTGGTTTTTTAAAACAGCTTCTAATCTTGCAGAATAAATAGCTTTTGGTTCTGTAGCTCCCAAATAATATGAACTCCAATTGTATTGCCCTTGTAAAACACCTTCTTTATTATTGATAATTAGCAACGCTCCATTTCCATTATAAACAAAAGGATAATTGAAATGAATGGCATCATATTCCATTCTAACTTTACGACGATTTAATTCTGAGGAAAAGTGATACGAATGGTTATTTCCGTTTATTGGATAGCTAACGACCGGACCTTGTTGTTCATATTCAAAAGTAGATCCTTCTACATCATACGAAACCGTATTTATTGAATTTATTTTTGTTTCACCTCCTAAGGCTTCTAGAACTTGTTTTAATTCAATTTTACCTGAATTACTAAGATCTTCATCATTTTTACAGGAAAAAGAAAAGAGAATAAGTAATAAAATAAGATAGTTTATTTTTTTCATCATTTAAATTTTTTAAATTATTTGATATTGTTCAAAAACTTCAAACATAGATTGAGGAAAAGAAACAGAGATCATTTCTCCGTTTTCTTCTCGCATTGCAGCAGTGGCTTGCGTGGCCTCACATACTAAGGTTAGTTTTTCATCTTCTTCTTTATAATATTTAAAGTGCATTAACAACCTGCTTTCGCTTTGTGCTTCAAGTGACATTCTCATAACGACTTTGTCAAAAGCAAAGAGTTGAGAAATGTATTGGGCACTTAAGTCTAAAGTTATTAAAGCAAGGCCGTTGGATATTTCGTCAATAACATCAGGGCAATTTTCGTACAAAAACATTTCTCGACATTTGCCCTGCCATAATAGATAATTGGCAAAATAGATATTTCCTACAAGATTTGTTTCTTCAAAAGTTGTTGTAAATCGGTATTCAAAATAGGCTCCGTCAGGAGTTTTAATCATAGGCATAATATCAATATTTAGGTGTTAACTTTTTTATCGGTTTTATTTGAAGTAAAGCCGGCGAATTAGAGTCTTCTAATTCAATTTGAATGCTTATTTCTGCCTCTGGATCAATTTCTATATTTTCAGTGTTTACGAGTGAAATGGAGAAGTCATCTAAGACAATACTTTCTGAAGAAGAATTATTTTTAAGTGATCTGATTAAATTATTACATTGATTCAAAGAAATACTACTATTTTTTACACCTAATTTTTTTAATGTATATTCTAGATAAGGTAATAAGAAATAAGAAGTCCATTTAATTTCTTTATGAACACCTGATACTTGTGTTAAAATTAATTCTTCCCATACTTGTTGTACTTCGCCATTTTCGTTTACTACATAAACATCTATAATTGTTTCATTATCTTTTTCATAACGTTCTGATGTTTTGATAAATAATTGCCCTTTAACTTGTTTATTACAGATAGTTATTTTTTTTGCAGATGTTGGCAATAATTGCTGAGCAGGTCTAGTAGCCTGATGACAATGTATAGCAGCGTCATTTAATCCGGGGTCGCCCAGTATTTTATTTTCGGTCATGTAAGAACCAAACCACTTGTCTGATTTACTTTCATTAACTTTTGCCAATGAATTAAATGCATTTATTTTTAGAAATGATGAGATCCTTCTAAAAGATCCGTGATGAAAAAGAAGATCGTCATAAAAGCGTTCTTCAACATTAAAATTTAATTCCTTTTTATCCTTTATATTTAACGGTTCAATTTTTAAAGCAATAGTTTCGTGGATAATTTTTGCTTCAAAACAATTAATTTCAAAATTTGAATCCTCGCTTTGTACTATAGCATAAAATTGTTTTTCTGCTATTCTTGTAATAATAAATCGAATAGTATTCATACCGTCTTCAGGAATGAAAATAGATTTATTTATTTTTAAGTTTTCAAAAGACCAGTCTTCATTATTTTCGTTGAGAATACTACAACATTGTGCCATTCCTTCTAAAATCATCACCGTAGGAAAAACATATTGGCCTTTAAAAACATGATTTTTTAGATAAACATCGTCTTTAAGGTTTATTGTTACCTCTGAAATTACCTCTACATTAGGCACATAGTTTTTAACTTTTTCAATAAAACGTCCTAGTGGAAGCCTTTTTTTAGCATAAACAAGAGTCGGTATTTTTCCATATCGTCCTGAAATAATATAACGGCCTTGTGTACATCTTTTATCGGCTATAATGGTTTTTAAGATTTTAATTCCATTGGCTACCGGTATTGGCCAAACACCTTGTTGTTTAAGGGTATTGATGCTGTTTAAAGAAGCTCCCATTCCAATTTCATCCCAAACTGACCATTCTAAAGTAATACATCGGCAATTATATTTTTCTGCTAATTGGTCAATATAACGTGCCAACTGGTCATTGGCCCATGCGTAATCGGCATTTCCTTGCATGCCGCTTTCGGCAATAATTGAGCCATAACCAACAACCAATTTTAATGTTTTAAGATCTATCTCATTTATTATATTCTTTAGGCCTAGAACTTTTACCTGAAGTGTTTTGTTAAAATCTTCCAGGGTGAGATCGCTGATTCGTTTTGGATGATTAACACCTGCTCCATGAAGAATGATATCTATATTTCCAAAATCTGAATATATTTTTTTTACGGTTTTTTTAATTTCTTTCGCATTGCATACATCTGACGAATAGTATTTGTATTCAACACCTTTTTCTTTTAAGAGAGCTAGATTAGCAGATAAGGTATTATCTTTATTTTCCAAAGACCTCCCTATTATCGCTAATTTTGCTTTGGTAGTTTTTGCTAATTGAAGGCCGGATTGAAAAGTAATTCCTTTTCCGCCTCCTGTTACAAGAATGACATCTGTTTTAGAAATTACTTTCGATAAATTTTCTTGTTTCGGAAAAAACAGCTCTATTTCTGATTCTTTTCTGATTCCGTTAACCTTGTGAATTACTTCTTTATATTTGGATATTACTTGTAATTCGTCAATTATTAGATCTATTTTATTTTCAAGGGCACTATCTAACTGTATTGCAAGGGCTTTAATATGGGGAGATTCTTGATGAAACGAGCGAAAAACAGGTTTTAAATCTCCGGTAATTTTATTCGTATGTATTTCAACTAAAACAACAAAATCACATTGTAAAAGTTCGGGTTGATTTAAGAATGAAATAAAATTGTTCAATTGCTCAACTCCTTGCTCTTGATTGTAAACAAAAATAAACCCATTGCCAATAGGTAATTTTCTATTCTGAAGTGTTTTTTCCCAAGATAAAGAATTAGTAGTGAAGTTTTTTACGGTAATTTTGCCAATATTTTCTTTAATTTTTATTCTGGATATTTTCTTGTCAATGTTTTTTCGCTTAAAAACATGTGTCCAATTTATAAGCCCTTCGAGATTTATATTTTCTTTATTATTTTTTCTAATGGCATTACTTTCTCCGTTATAAATAAGGTTACTTAATTCTTTAATAGTTCCGTCTGCATTGGCTAAAATTGATACTTCAGAAAAAACGCTATGGCTTTTATTAAAGGCTTTAGTAACTAATGAAACAATCTCTGTAATCGCTAAAGAATTCAAATGTATTTGAGACATTATTCTATCCTCATCATTAATTATATCAACAGGAATTTCAGTTTTATCACTTATTAGTTCTTTTAGGTAGTTTAAGACACCAATATCTGAGTTCTCTACTATTTGTTTAGAACTTTTTGGGGCTTTCGTTACCGTGGTTGGGGCAGTATTTGAATGATTTAAAATATCTTTTATGGAAGACTCTTTATATTCTATTTTTTCACAAGGATTTACCAGCACATCTAATTTCCAATTATCAAGGTCTATTTTTCTATGGAAGCGATTATAGGAAATTTCATCAAAATGAACTTCTTTACCAAAAATATGGGCAGCCGAAAGCACATTGAGCAATCCTTTTATAGAATTAGAGCCAAAATTTAAAGGAACAACTTGTATCTCAGTGTCATTTTTAAGAGTTCTGCTTAAGGTATTACCCGGGCCTACTTCAATAAAAAGACTGGCCTCTTTTTTGGCTTTATTGATGGCCTGTGTAAATAGTACAGGTTTTTCAAGTTGCTCAAATAGGTGCTGATATATATTTGCGTTCTTAGAAAGAACTTCTCCGGTAACAGTTGAAATAATTGATTTTGTAGGACTTTTAAAATCCCAAAAAATCAACTCTTCTTTAAATACTCTAGCAGCTTTCGACATCATAGATGTATGAAAAGCATGTGATACTTTTAGTCGTGAGCATGGTATTTCTTTTTGAAATGCAAGACTTTCGGCTTTTTTGATTTCTTCTATAGAACCGCCTAAAACATAGTTGTTTTTACCATTATAACCAGTAATTGATGTGCCGGAGCCCTGTAGTAATTTCTTTAACTCGTTTTCATTACATCTTATGGCTAGCATTGCTCCATTTATTTTACCATATTTTGACATAATATTACCTCTTTCTTGAGAAATTTTAATTGCTTCTTGGGGTAATATTACATTTGCCCAACTTAGAGCTGATATTTCTCCTAGGCTATGGCCGATACCTATATCGGCTTCAATTCCTAAATTTTTTAATAAATCTAGAGATTGTAGTGTGTTTTTAACAATGATAGGTTGTGCTATACTGGTATCAATTACTTTATTGTTATTAAATGCCGGTATACTTTCATTCAGAATTAAACTACCATTCAATAATTCTTTGTTTAGATTTGAGAAAATTCCCAAATCTGAATAAATTGGCGAGCCTTGCCCCGGAAAAAGAAAAGCAATTGCTTCTTTTTTACCGGATGAATTAAAGAATATTCCTTTTTCAAAATTTATGAATTTGTTCTTTTCTTTTTTTATTTCATTTAATAAAATGACACAAGATTCAAACAGCGTATCGGGTGTTTTGGCTACAAAACTGGCTTTCCATTTGCCTTGATTTTTAAATGACGTTGTTAATGATATTGAAAGGTCAATAAATTCTGCCCTTGAAATATCTTTTGAAATGGTTTTTAATCTTTCAATTTTTTTAACCAGATTTTTTTTATCAAGTGAAGATATTGGAAAAATTTCATAATCTCTTGGGGTATTTATAATAGCTTTATTTTTAGTAGAAAGATTTTTAACTGCAATATTTCCATCATACTCTTTCATGGTTATGTGTACATTTATACCTCCAAATCCAAAAGAAGAAACGGAAGCGCACAAAGGAGTATCTTTTTCCCATTTTAAAGGTTTTAAAGCTAATTTTAATTCATTACCGTTTTTGTCTAAAACAGGATGTATTCCGCTTCCTATTTTAGAACATGGAATAATTTGATTTTTAATCGCCAAAGAAGTTTTTATTACTCCTGCGATACCTGCTGCTGCTTTTGTGTGCCCTATTAATTGCTTTACCGAGCCTACAATTGCAGGTTCGATACGTTTACTTTTTTGTATTTCATTAACTAACGCTGTCAATTCTATTTCATCTCCAATAGGTGTACCTGTACCATGGGCTTCAAACATCGCAACAGAAGAGATGTCATAAGATGCCTTTTCATAAGCCCGCTGAATAGCAAGTTGTTGAGTTTTTGGCTTCGGCCTGGTCATTCCACCTTTTCCATCAGAAGATATTCCCCATCCATGAATTACGGCATAGATGTCCAACCCTCTTTTTATTGCTTCAGATTCTTTCATTATTACAATGATTCCACAACCTTCACCAGGCCAAAATCCTTGCGATTTATCACTAAACACTTCCATTTCGGTTGAAGCCAAAGCACCATTTCTGGAAAACCCAATCATTTCAAAAGGATCTATGCTCAAATCAACACCGCCTACTAATGCAGTATCCAATTCATCATTCATCAATGCGGTGCAACCGTTTGTTAATGCTAATAAAGAAGAAGAACAAGCTCCATCAACCGTATATCCACAACCATTAAAATCGAAATAATTACAGATACGTCCTGCTATTGTGTTACTTAACCCCCCCGCTAAAGTATCTGCATCGGGTATTGGGAAAGGTTCTTTATAAACTTTTTCAGTATCTTTAATTATTTTAGATATTTCTTTCTCTTTATATTTGAGATTTGACAATGTTGATTCAAGAACTTTAAAGACATAAGGCCATCTTAACCGCATCAAATTTGCTCTGGTAAACTCTCCTGTTAATGAGTTTCCTATAATTACACCAACTCTTTCATTATTAAGCCCTATACCATTTTCAAAACCGGCATCTTTTAGGGCTCCGGCAGCTACATCCAAAGCAAGCCAGTGAGCCATGTCTGTTTGTTCAAAAGTAGTTTTGGAAACTCGATATTTTATCCTATCAAAATGATAATTAGAAAGTACTGATGCTTTTTTTGAATAGGTTGTATCTGAATTTGATCTATTATCAGACCCATAATAGTCTAAATTCAACCTTTTTTTTGGCATTGTTCTAAATTGTTGTCTTAAAGACAAAATATTTTCCCAATATTCTTGTATGTTATTTGCACCCGGGTAGCGACAATCCATCCCGACAATTGCAATCCTATAATTATCTTCCATTCTTTTTTACAAATTAACCTTTTCTTTAATAGTTTCTTTTTTTGTTAAACTCTTTACATTTAAGCTTGATATTTCTATCCAAACCCTTAACTCTTCAAAAAATACAGCTAAGGAGTGCTTTCCATTAATAAATTGTCTTTCTTTCAACCTATCGTTAGCTTCTTTAGCAAATTCATTACAATCTGCCATGCTTCTATTTGTTAGTATATTAATTGTAGATTCATCTGTAAATGAATTTCCTGCTATATCTCTAGTATGGCTTGCTAAGATGGCCCCTTCTCCTAAACTTAAATAATACTCATGAGATAATTCTTTTAAGAGCCTTATTTTTTCTTTTGAAACACCACCGGCATAGGTGGCTGCTAATCCAACTCCGGCCCAAATACCGGCTCTTCTGTTTTTTGGAAATTTTTGAATGGTTTTGGCTATACTTTCAGGGTTTGCTCCATGGTAAAACCAAAGGGCTCTTCCAATTCCATTACCATAACATTCAATATAAAAATCGTCTTTTGTAAGATTTGATGGAATAAAAAATTTTTTTAAAGTTTTATCGGGTTTGAAATAAGCATAGTAAAAACCGATGCCATTTAAAAGCAATAATCCGCTAGTGGGACTTGCTTTTTTTATGAACTTTTTAATAGATCTGATTTTGAATACGCCAAAAGCAATACCTGCTCCTATGTATGACATATATTCGTGATGTTTTCCTTTATCTTTTATAAATTCCCAGAACCTATTTTTTTTTACAATTGAAAATAGATCTAATGTAAAAAGCCCCATCCCTATTCCTTCATTGAAAAAACCTACTAAGTCTTTCTTTTTTGTTTCTACACAGGTTAACAAATCTCTGGAAAGTCCTTTTTCTAATGCTGTGTTGTAACCATTAAGGACAACTTTGGCTACTAGTTCTAATCTTCTTTGGGCGATTTCTCCTTTTTGAAATTTTCTAATTTCAAAATTAGCTTCGCTGAGCGGAAGCCCAAACACTATTTTTCTGAATACTTTTAATTTAAACATCTTTCTTCTAATTTAAAACTACTTCTTGTGGTTGTCTTTCTTTTGAATTGATAATTACTTCTTCTTTAGTTTCATCTTGTCTTTTTATTATCGTCTGTTCTTTATTTGAATTTCTAATGTTTGCTAATAATTCAGTAATCCAATAATAGGTTCCGCGTAAAGAGCATACAATTAGCAAGGAGAAAAACAAATCAAAAACAATGTGAAGCTCCATTAAAATTCCATAAACAGCAGCTACGCTTGTACCAAAAATAATTTGATTTCTTTTTTTAATAGGTGTTGTTGAAGGGTCGCTTACCATATAAAAAGTAAAGAGAAGAAAAGCAACTCCCGTCATGGGCCCTAAAGCGGCCAAAGTATCTGTTCCAAAAATGGAGGTTCGTATTACGGCTTGTAAAAAGAATACCACTAACCAAGCTAAAATTAAAGGTATTTTTTTTGTGTATTTTGCATTTAGAAAAGTTCCTAAACCAACAAATATTAATATCAGTACCCAATCTGCGTAACCTGTAGTAGCTTCACTAAAATGATAAGGAGGGGCAGATCCAACCCAAGGAAAAACTAAAAAAGTAACAGCTATTCCTGTATTAGAAGGATTTAAAAAGTGTCTTAATCTTCCATTTATTTTTACTTGAAAAATTACTTTCGAGAGAAGTGCCACGGTTACTCCGAAAACCACACCCATTAAATTTTCATTTGTAAAAATAAGCATAGAAACAGCTAAAGATGAAATATGTGCAGGAAGCAAAAAGATGGCCAAATTTTTGAAACCTTTTTTATATTTCGGTTCTCTTTTTTCTATTTTTGCACGAATAGTTTCTATAAGTAATTCTACACTATATCCTGTTAGAAGGGCTACTACTACATTGGCATATGATTGTTCAAAACCAAGATAAAAATATCCGGCGATATTGAGTGCGGTGATAGCAGAGGCAAATCTAATTAGTGCAGGGATTCTGTTGTTAATTTTTGATGTCATTTTTTCGTTTTTTTAATTATTAAAAGGAAGCAGTATTTTATGCCATCCGGATTTTATATTGATAGTTTTCACTTCTTTTATTCCATTTGATTTTATCCAAGAAATTTCAACGTTATAAGTATTGTTTTTTTTCTGTTCTCCTAATCCGAAATGGATCTCTTTACTATTTTTTCCTGAATGTCCATTACCTCCGTCTACAAATGCAATTAATGTTTCTTTTTTATTGAGTTTTAATCTTGCCACGGCACCAATTGCCGGCCTTGTTTTTACGTGTTGAGTATTGATTTCAACTGTATTAATAATGGTATCGGTAGGATATAAAAGTTGTAATCCTAAAAATTCATTTTTAGTATTACTTTTATTTCTATATAATTTTGAATCTTCCCATTGTGCTGCAACGACAAAATCTAATTTTCCATCGTGTTCTACATCTGAAATAGCAATTCCTCTAGTGATTTGATTTTCAGCAAGCCCAATTTGAGGTGATAGATCAAAATATTTTCCTGATTTGCTTCTCACAAAAAGAGGTATATGTGCATCTCCGCATAAATCATCCCCTGGTCTCAAATGAGGCCAGAAATCAACATTCTTTAATAATTCGTCATTTGTTGTTGCAAGTTCTTGCAATTGAGGCCATCTATCTATTTTACCTTTTACAAACCCTGTGGCTTGAATTGCTTCTTTAATACCATCATTGTTAAAATCGGTTAATTTAGATTCCCACCCCCAAGAACTTCTAGAAAGCCCTAGTTTTTCACTTTGGTTAATATAGGGGGCTATTCCATCTTGCAATAGTTCATTTTTTCCGTTGTGAACAAAAACAAAATGGCTTTCATGCAATGCATAATCTGCAGCAATATTACTAACATAAATATCTAAATTACCATCATTATTAATATCTCCAAAATCGACACCCATTCCTTTAAAAGAATCAGTACCAATTATATTTGACCGAATTGTAGTAAATTTTCTTTGACCTGTTAATTCTTTAAATGATAATTGTCCGTTTTTTGTTGTATTTAATAGAAACCTATCAGGGCCAAAATCATTTGATATATAAATTTCGGGTAATAAATCGTTGTTTATATCTGCAGCTCCTACTGCTAAGGTCCAATCAAAGGGAATCTTCATTCCATTGAGCCATTCTTTTTCTTCCTTATAGATGGCTACACCATTTTCAATACCTTTCCATAAAAATATTCTGTTCTTAGCTCCATTGTCACCTTTAGACATTGAATGTTGCATTATTTGTTTATTATCTTTAGCTTCTGCATAAAGTAATTTTGATTCATCCGGAAAATAATTTCCGATAAAAATATCTGTATGACCATCTCCGTTTAAATCAGCCAAGGTTGCAGTTGTTGAATTCCATCTTTGGTTCTCTACTAATTCAACTTCTTTAAAACCTGAAGATTTTTGATAGAAAATAATAGGTGACCGCCCCAGATAAAAAACAAGAATATCGGTTTTTCCATCTTCATTAAAATCATTTGTTAAAACTCCTGTTGGAGCTATTGTTTTATCATTAAATGGAAGCTGTTTTACTTTTAATTCAAAAGGTTTAAATCTGTCTCCGGTATTTGGGGCAGGGGAAATAAAAATTTTATTAAATCGAGGGTCAACGTGTACCAAGTCATTATACAAACCATCTCCATCATAATCCGTAAATGAAATAGCAGCACCAACTGAAGATATCCATGTGCTAATTTCTTCATATTGAGGATGTACATTACGGACAAATTTTTGTTTTAGATTTTTAGGATAGTACAATATATTTCTATCAAATTTAAAATCTTTTGCTAATTCTCTCTTTTCAACATTAGAAATATCTGAAGGAACAGCAAATGCATAAACTATAATTACTATCAGGATAGAAATAAGTCGAGGTAAATGTTTCATAATTTTATTTTTATTTTTTTAATTGATTTACTATTTGCCAAATGAATATGTCGTAAATTTGGCTTGATAGTTTTTTATGTAAGGTTATTGTTAAGAAGAAGATTTCTTAAGGCAAAAAAAGTATTTTATATAGTGCTTATTTCGAGACTATTAATCTTTTGTCTCCTTTTTTCATTAAGTTAAAGAATAAAAGACTTCCAATAATTAAAACGATACAACTAAACAAGTATTGATAGCTTGATGGTTTTAAAATAATAATAGCTCCAATGAATTGTATTACTACGATAAAGTATAAAAATTTAGAAATGTAATGTCTAGAAACAGTATTTATTACAAAGGCTCCTAGCGGTGCAAAAATTATAACTACGGGAATTGAACATAACCAAAATTCAAAAGCAATTTCTTGAAAATCTTCAATCACGAATACATGCAATATCGCTCCAAAAATTGTATTTATTGTCATTATTATTACTGAGGTTGGAGTTGCTACTTTCTCATTTATTTTAAAATATAAAGTTAACAGGCAAAACATTAAAATATCTATTCCATTGCCAAAAAAAGAAGTAATAATCCCTCCTAAAAAACCAAAAAAGATGAGCAAAAGTGTTTCGTTTTTGGACAAGTTTTTTATTTTATTAAAAAGAATTCTTTTCTTTTTTCTATTAATTACGAAAAGAACAATGCCGAAACTTAACCATAGTGATACAAAAAACAACTTGGTCATCAAGGGAGAAAAAAAATGCAATATTTTATAAGTCCCTGTTATTAATCCTAATACCCCTCCTAAACTAGCATATAATATTGTTTTTCTTTCTATGGGTATTTTTAGTTCTAATATTATTAAACTTGCCGCGGTCATCCCAATACTTTGAATTGCAAACGAAAAGTTTCTGGCAATCTGTGGTGACGCATCTAACAACAATGTAAAAACAGGAAAAGCGATGGCTCCCCCTCCTTCTGAACTTGCTCCGGCAATAAATGATCCGAAGATCATTGTTATGGCTATAAGCCAATGCTTATTAAATAAAAGAAATCCATTATTTAAAAACATATAGGAAAACCAAAAAATGATTATACCTGTAAAAAAGAAAAAATAAATTTTTGGAGGGAAACTTTTTTTGCGTAAAATTAAAGCATTCCCAATATTAAACAGCATGAGAAAAGTATGTTAAATATTTGTCCGAAAAACTTGCTGTGATGTTTTGTGAAAGGGAGTCAATGCGTATCAGTATTTTTTCTTTTTTATCAATCCTAATTACTTCATATTCTTGTCCGTTAAATAAACCGTCATTAAATTTTCTTTTTTCTCCCGGAGAAAATTGTTTATTCGTTACTTCAAAGTCAAATAAAAAATTATCATTTACCATTAACTTTATTTTATTAATTTCTTGTTCTCTCACTTTAACCATTGTATTACCAATTTTAATAAAAGTACAGGCTCCTTTGATTTTTAATACTCTATAAGAATCTTTTCTGCTTTTAAGATGAACAAAAACATATGAAGGAAAAAGAGGAGTAAATAGAACTTTTTTTCGATCTTTCCAATGCCTAATAGATTCTACTAATGGTAAAAATGAATCAATTCTGATTTCGTTAATAGAGTCATGAACTTTTTTTTCATACCGCGAATTAACATATAGAACATACCATCCTTGACTAAAAAACTTCATAAAATAAATTTTAAATAAGGCTTCGCCGCCCCAAATTACAGTAGTATTTCGTACTAATAAAGTATTGAGTTTAGATATTGCTAATGCCCTTAAATAAGATTCTAGCAATTTCGAATCCTTTAAAAGTTATTGCACTAAAAGATTCTTATGCAATGTTATATTTTTTTAATTTTTTTTTAAATATTTAGAAACGTAATCTTGCTACGTATTTGTACGTATTTTTACTACGTGCCTTATAAATTATGAATTAACTAATTAAAAATCAGTATATTGGTTATTGATAATGTAGTGAGTACCCTAGAAAATAAATTTTTAATTTTATTTATATTTTTAAGAGTTTTATTAACTATTTCTTAAAAAAGTAAGAATTTTTATTCCCCATATCCCGTTAAATTGCTTGTACCTTTTATTTACGTCAATTTGAATAAAAATTTCAGAACTTCAAAAGCCTTATTTTACTGTTTCTTCGCCTATCAAAAATTAAACAAAAATTTACTTACCCTACTAACCAATCAAAACCAACCCATTGCAAAGATAGCCACATGCCAGCCGCTAGGCCAA
>Ga0256841_1000837_pt1 | contig 29123 bp, 26 predicted proteins | sample 356308metaG_FD_185971 | JGI IMG/M metagenome (GOLD analysis project Ga0256841, IMG submission 185971) | Hydrothermal vent microbial communities from Mid Atlantic Ridge, Atlantic Ocean - 356-308 | ecosystem: Environmental > Aquatic > Marine > Hydrothermal vents | place: Atlantic Ocean: Mid... | reverse complement strand
GGACAGCGTTATCAGCCCTTGTTGTAGAATCACTACAACGGCGGTCTGATGCCTTGCCGCGAACAAGGGCAAGCGGGCTGAACGCGATATAGATTGTTGCCGAGTTAATAACATGGTCTCTATATATCCTCCTCCTGAACAGTCGCGTCTGATGAAGGTCATCATTGATATTTCGCGGCGTAACTTTGCAGGTCAGGACACCACGAATTTATTCAGTGATCTGCTTCAAAACGTACTTGATCTCACGGGTAGCGAATATGGATTCATTGGTGAAGTGTTTCGTGACAAGAACGGGAGACCGTACATCAAAAGTTATGCCACCACCAACATTGCCTGGAATGATGAAACCCAACGCCTCTACGAGAAGACCAGAGAAAAAGGCATGATCTTCTCCCGCCTCAATTGCCTTTATGGTGCGGTGCTTACCACAGGCAACCTCATCATTTCCAACGATCCCGCTGACGACGGACGAAGTTGTGGTCTGCCGCCCGGTCATCCCCCACTTGATAGTTTCATGGGTGTGCCACTGCAGGGGCGGGATGGCTTGCTCGGGATGGTGGGTGTGGCCAATCGGCCCGGTGGATACACGCGGGAACTGGCTCGTCTCCTTGAGCCGTTTATGATTACTTGTGGCCGTCTGCTGCAGTCCTGGCGAGACACCAAGCGAATAAAGGAATTGGAAGAGGCATTGCAAGCGTGCAAGAAGCAGCTCCATTGTTTGGGAGAAAGTATACCGGTGGGTGGCGGGTTTCGTTTCGATCGATCTTCGGTCGTGTTGTTCAGCGACCGCGGCACCGTATTGTTGAGCCGAAAAGAGCTCGATTTGCTTTGTCTGCTGGTGGAAAACGCCGGTAAAGTAGTTCCATACGAGGAACTGAAACAGTGTGTGTGGCGTGAGGTGGTGGTGGGTCACTCTTCCTTGCGCGATCTCGTGAGGCGCATTCGCATCAAGGCACCGGGTATTCGTATCACTACGGTACGGGGAGTGGGTCTGATACTGACGACACCGACGGACGGGTGAGGCATGCTTGGCCCGGATCTGTTTGCCGCATGGAAACATGGTCGCCTCATTCCGGCGAGCGCAACATGATGAGAAACATTTTACAGGGCATGGTGGCAACCACGGCATGGGGTACGTTTGCCGGCATGAAAGCCATTTCACCCTGGCGACAGGGGATGGGATCGCTCTCTTCCACGTAGATATCCATGGTGCCATGAGTGAGATACAGAATGGCGTCGTAAGGCACCACGTGCTCGGGAAGACCTTGGCCCAGATCGAAGGCGAAGAAGGTAATGGTGCCGGTATCTCTGCGTACCACAGTTCGACTCACTACCACCCCCTGCTGGTGGTGGATCATCTCTCTCAGGTCATGAATTTCGGCAGCGGTTTCGGTTGGCTTGCTTTTCATAACGGTGCTTCCTCGGATACGGGTTTATTTCATCTTCTGTGGGTTCGGATTGCGCATGATGATAAGGAGGATTTTGCCCCCACGGATGCCTTGGACGAGGTGCACAGTGTTGGGCTTGATATGGCGAATCTCTCCAGTTTTCATGCGGAATGGAGTGTTTGCCAGCCGCAGCTCGATTTCACCCTCGAGCACAATGACGATTTCATCGTTGTGAGACTGGTGCTCGGATATGCATTCTCCATCGTCGATGGCAAAAAGGGTCACCGAACCATGGCGGTTGCGGAAGATGGATCTGTGGACCACCGCATGCTCCTGATGTGTGAAGCCACTGCGGACATGCAGCACCGGGCAACAGGTTGGCGCGGTGGGTGATGAACGGGTGGTGTGGTTTAACATTTTGACTTTTCCTTGTGTTCGCAATGGAATTCAGGTTGCTTCATCCGCCTGGATCAGGATCGAAAAGATCTTGGACGACTTGATGGCGTTGACTACATGTGGGGTGTCCGCGGGAATGTGGATCATCATCTCTTCGCCCACATAATGGGATTTCCCGCCGTCTATAATGACCTCCATCTTGCCGCTGGTCACAAACAGCACGGAATCGAAAGGCAGGGTCTGCTCACTGATCCCCTGCCCCTCGTCGAAGGCAAACATGGTGACGGTACCCGCACTTTTGTGGGCAATGATCTTGCTTACGATGGAATGTGGTTGAATGCTGATCATTTCATCCAGGTTGGTGACGTAAGGTTCCGTTACTGTCTCTTGGGTTTGGATATCAGTGTTTAACATTTGGCTTCTCCTTGGATATGAAACACGTCGAATGAAGCGGATGAGGATTGCACAGGACTCCTGAACTATTCGACTGCACCTGCTGTTGCCGATGCAGCGGGAACGATTGCGGTGGTGCGGCCAAGATCCAGGTCAAAGATCACCAGGCTGCCCTGGGTGTCGGTGCCAGAGACGAACACCCCTTCTCGATCCAGATGGAAACCGGGGAGAACCACTCCCAGCCATAGCTTGCGCACGGGAAAAGAGGTGATCTTCGCTTCACCCGAATCCTTGCGGTAATCATGCACCCAGTTGCCAAAGCCGGCTGGGGGAGGCATCTGATAGTTTACTTCCCACAGTTGTGGGGCATTGGAGAAGGTGATGATAAAGGTATTTCTCGCCGCCGCTGTTTCGATATGAGCAACCCTGGCAGTGCTCTTTTTCGTGGGATGGGTAGGAATTTGTTTGACAACGTGCAGGTCTGTGGTATCGAGTATCAGCAGGTGCTTGCTCTGGGGGGCGCCCAAGGCGAGAAAAAGGCCATCGTGGGAAAGGGCGGCGCCCTGCAGTGGCTCCTTCAGGTCCACCCCGGCCACTGGCGACAGGTGCGGAAGAGAGCGCTTCTGCACTTGGCCGTTCCGCCACACGACGAAAAGATGCTCGCTATCTGTAGCGAACAGGAGGGTCGCAGGAGCGTTCCTGCCGCCATCCGTATAGTCACTACCCTCAACAGCAGTTTGGTCGCCTGCAGCAGGAAATGAGGGCGTTGCTGCCGTAGTCAATATTCCGAAGAGCAGTAGCAGCAGAAAGGAAACTGTCTTCATGGCTTGTCGTCCTTCACCTATTCTACGCAGCAGCGCTTGTTCTTGTTTTCCGCAGAAAAGCAGTTTTCAGGAACTTCCGGGCGGTGACCGAATCCTCGGGTCGCAGCATCCAGGGCGCACTGGTTTTCCAGCGGTTTGAGCAGAGATAAAGCGCTGCGTTTTTCCTGTACTTGGTTGCAGGCTTGTACACACTGCAGACATTGGGTACAGGTGAACATCCGGATCTTGGCGCTGCGAGGCTTGAGACGCATGGGGCAGGCGTGCTCGCATGAGGCATCACAACTGACGCACTCCTTCGCGCGCTTGCGGTCGAAGGTGACTACCATGGCCTTTTTGTTGCCCATCCATACCAGGCTTTGGAACAGCCCGATAGCGCAACCAAAACGACAGAAGAGATGTCGGGCGAAGGCGAACTCAATCGTCAACAGCAGGGTGGCCACCGACAGGAAAAGAAACTGGTTCCGGGTCAGCGTACCGTGGAACAGGTTGGAATAGATTTCTTGGGGGGGTAACAGGTAAGTGAGCAGCACCACCGCCCACAAGAATGCAAAAAGAAGGATGAAAAGGATGGTCAACGGCCACAAGCGGGGGTTGGGCGCACAGACAGTGCCGTCTTGCTGTTTTTCCGGAAGTTTCTGTCGATCCCAGATGGAAAGTTTCCCAGATGCCCTGCGCATCATGGCATTGATTAGCTCCACCACCGAGAAATGGGGGCAGAGCCATCCGCAGTAGAGCCGGCCCCATTTCCAGGAGATATAGATACCCAATCCCACCACCACCCCGATGGGTAGGAAGATGTGCAGGAATATGCTCCACATGAGTTCCATGTCCGAGAGCTGTCCTGCCTGATAGGCATCGATGCCCAATATCCAAGGCTTGCCCAGCAACACGAGATGATTTTGCGTAAGGTCGAACCGGAACAAGTCCAGCGGTGGAGCCAGAATGAACAACAGAAAAAACAATGATCTCCAAAAGAGACGTTTTCTCTGGGTCGGGATCATCCGTTTCCTCCTGTTTGTCTACAAAACGAAAGATTTGGGGCGGCGAGGCAACTACGAACCAAATTGTAGAGTAAGGGAGGCGGAATGACGGTGATTTTACAGTGAAAAATTTGTGATACGAATGTGATTGTTAAGGAGCCTCTGATTCATTCATGAGCCCGCATCTTGCGCCCAAAATGCCCCGCTACTGCGTGGCCTACAGGGATGCAGGTCAGGAGCGTGGCAGGTTTTTGCTCCTGCAAAACCCGGATACATCACCGCACTTGTGAATAAGTAGGAGCGGTAGCTTTGCAAAGCTTCACAATAGCGGGCTACAAAGTGAATTGGGCATACGCAGGAGAATGTACCCAGGGGACATTGTCTGCAGATTGTCGCTTTGTATCAGAACAATTTGGATCACTATCTGCTTCGCTCAGCACTGCTTCAGAGGTTCCTTAACAGGAGGTTGAAAAAGTTCTGTCCTGAACTTTCTTCAACCCGGAGCCGGAAAATGCGATTTCTTAGTTCCCTAATTGTTAATGGCTTGCAGTTACTGAAAATGGAGGTATATCCCTAACCCGAATATTGCACCGGAATCCGGAATTTTCCCGGAGAGATTTTTGCCCAGATTGTTCGAACGGACAAAAGCCGATGTTATTCATCGGCTTGCAGTGCGTTCGAACAAGCTGGGTGAAAAGATCCCGGGAAAAACCGGATAGCATGACAGGTACAAACTGTATCCAGCATACTCTTCACGCAACATGCTGTAATTCATAGTAAAAACCCCACATTTTGCGCGTTCTGGTGCAATATTCGGGCTAATACCGCCCACAGGCTGTTGGTGCAGAGAAATTCCCTGGAGCAGGTCGATGCCGCGTCCGGCGTAGTCCGTTCTGGATGGTCTGGCGGGAAAATCGAATTTTTTGGTTGTAACGACGGTTTTTTGACGCTAAGCTCCAAAATCGTGGTGAAAGCCATGAACTGGGGGTAGATATTTTCTTGAGGAAATGTGGCGCTACCTTGCAATAACTCCAAAAATTTCTTTAGATCAAAGGATGGGGCAATGAAAAAAAGAACCGGCCTAAGTCGATTGGTTCAGCCGATCGCACTCATTTTTTCCTTGGCGACTCTGGGCTTTTCACCGGCGACTCCCGCCGCTGAAAACGGCCCGTCGGCAAAACCCGATGTGATGAGATCCATCAGCGTCCATTCCTCGCGTCCTTTCCGCGAAGTGGCGAAGTCGCTTTCAGAATACAAAAAAAGCGGTGGTCAGGTAGAAGCGCATCCCGCATTGCCGCTGCCTTCCAATCTTGGAGATTACAAGGGAGGGTCTGCGCCTCAGATCACTGATCCGGTCACGCAAAACAGCATGCCGGTGGATGTGAAAATGCCCGCAGTCCTGCAGAGCTTCGAAGGAAACAACAATGTTACCGGCGTGCTGCCTCCGGATACCGTCGGCGATGTCGGTCCCAATCACTATGTGCAGATGGTCAATTCCGTGGTCCAGATCTGGGACAAGACCGGTACCAGCCTCCTTGGCCCCAGTCCCATCAACTCCCTGTGGGCAGGATTTGGCGGCATCTGTGAGAGTAATAATGATGGTGATCCCATCGTGTTGTACGACCAGGCGGCTGACCGCTGGCTGTTGAGCCAGTTTGCCCTGGGTTTTCCCAATAATTTCCACCAGTGTATCGCCATTTCCCAGACCGGTGATCCCACCGGCAGCTATTATCTGTATGATTTCCTGATCAGCACCACCAAAATGAACGACTATCCGCATTTTGGCGTGTGGCCGGATGGCTACTACCTGGCCGTCAACCAGTTCGATGGCAGCTCCTTTGCCTGGGCCGGTCAGGGCGCGCTGGCTTTCGAGCGTACCCAGATGCTGGCCGGAAATCCCGCGCAAATGGTGTATTTCGATGACCCTGATCCCAATCTGGGCGGCATGTTGCCCGCAGACTGGGATGGCATAGTGCCACCACCTGCGGGGGCGCCCAACCTGTTCATGCAACTGGGTACCACCACTACGCTGGATATCTGGGAATTCCATGTGGACTGGACGACTCCCACAAACTCTACCTTCACGCCCCTGGTTTCACCCACGGTAGCGGCCTATGACACCGATTTGTGTGGTGGCAGTCGCAACTGTATTCCGCAGCCTGGCGGCACCGCCGTGGACAGCCTGGCCGGGCGTCTCATGTACCGGGTGCAATACCGCAACTTCGGTAGTCATGAATCCCTGGTGGCCAGCCATACCGTTGACGAGAATGGCTCTGATCATGCCGGTGTACGCTGGTATGAATTGCGTAACACGGGCACAGGCTGGGGTGTACAAAACCAGGGCACTTACGCGCCCGATGGAGATCATCGCTGGATGAGTTCAGCCGCCATGGATGCCCAGGGCAATATCGCTGTCGGCTATTCGGTCTCCAGCACTTCCACTTTTCCATCCATTCGCTATGCCGGCCGTCTTGCCGGTGATCCGGCGAATACCCTGCCTCAGGCGGAAGCTACCCTGATGGCCGGTGGCGGTTCCCAGTCCCACAGTTCGGGCCGCTGGGGTGATTATTCCAACATGAGTGTGGATCCTGTCGATGACTGTACTTTCTGGTACACCCAGGAATACTATTCGGCGGACAGTTCCGCCAGCTGGCAGACGCGGATCGGCTCCTTCAAGTTTCCGACCTGTACCTCCGGTCCTTCCGGCTCATTGACTGGTACCGTGACCAGCGGTGGTTCCCCGGTTGAGGGGGCAGTGGTGAATGCCGGTGTCGCGACGACCACAACGGACGCCACTGGTGTGTACAACTTTGCCAGTCTTCCGGTGGGAACCTACACGGTAACCGCCTCCAAATTCGGTTATATCACGGGTTCCGCGAGCGGTGTCGCCATAACCGATGGCGCAACCACAACCCAGGATTTCAATCTGGCTCCGGCGCCCATGACGACCATAAGCGGTACCGTAACCGATGGCTCTGGACAGGGCTGGCCTTTGTACGCGGCGATCAATATTGCCGGAGCGCCTCTGCCCACTATCCATACTGATCCTGTGACCGGTGCTTACAGTGTGAGCCTGCCCCAAGGCGCTTCCGTTACCCTGAATGTGAGCGTGGACGGCTATGTCTCCCAGGCGCGGGGCATTACCGTACCTGCTGCTCCCGCCACGGAAGATTTCGCCATGTTGGTGGATCAGGCTGCCTGTAATGCGCCGGGTTATGCCTATTCCGGCCTCGCTGAACATTTCGATGGAACTTTCCCGCCCGCTGGCTGGACGGTGGTGGACGATGCCGGCAACGGGGTGGTTTGGACCAACGTTACCGGATCGGGTGAAAGCGGAAACTTCACTGGCGGCACCGGTGATGCGGCATCCGTCAGCAGTGACGTAGCAGGCTCAGTCGAATTTGATACCTCGTTGGTTTCTCCCGTCATTCCTGCAAGCAACGCAATCTTGCGTTATCTTGCCAATTATCAGAATCTGTCAAATCTTGATTTCCTGGATCTGGATATCAGTATCGATGGCGGCGCCTGGACCAACGTTCTGTCCTGGAATGAGGATCATGGCGGTTTCCGCGCCACGCCGGGAGAAGAGGTAAATGTTGATTTGACTGCAATGCTTGCCGGCGCGACCAACTACCAGTTGCGCTGGCATTACTATGATCCCAATACGGGTGACTGGGACTGGTATGCCCAGATCGATGATGTGACTACGGGCGCCTGCGCTCCGGACGCCGCTGTTGGTGGCCTGCTGGTGGGCAATGTGTATGATGCCAACGTCACAGGGGCTCCGGTCAATGGTGCGACAGTCAGCCATGGGGCTCACCAGACCACCAGTGCCGCAACACCGGATGATGCCGCCCTCGATGATGGCTTCTATATCCTGGCGGTACCGGCCGATATGGCCATCAGTGTGGATGCCACCGCAAGCGGTTATGGCACGGATAGCAAATCCGTGACCGTGCCTGGCGGTGGCGCGCTGCGCCAGGACTTTGAACTCCCGGCCGGTCTGCTTTCGGCTACGCCTGCGTCTCTGAGCATGACCCTGTGGGAAGGCATGACCTGGACCACCAGCCTGGATCTGGTGAACAACGGTGGCGCGGCCGCAGCCTATGAGCTGCAGGAGTTCGACGCTCCCTACAATGCGCCCCAGGCCAACGGCCCCTGGGCGGACAAGGTTCGCCATGCCTCACCCAAACACCTGGATGACCGGGACGCCAGCCTGCTGCGTTATGTGCCGGCTCCGGTTCACAAGGGTACGGCGGCCCTGCCCAACCCCAATGCGGCGGGCGATGTGCTTTCCCAGTTCGTCAGCGGCCTGGATTCCCCTTGGGGTATTGCTTTCAATACGGAAGCCGACGATCTGTGGGTGAACAACCTTGGCGCTGCCCTTGGTGGCACCGATGATGACAACCACAGGTTCCTGCGCAATGGCACGGATACCGGAGATGCCATCACCCCTACGTGGATGGCAGTGTTTGTGGGCGATGGCACCTATGATCCGTTCAACAATACCCTCTGGCAGGTGAATGTAGGTGGCGACAACTGCATCTACGAGTCGGATCCGTCCACCCTGGCGGCCACCGGGGCGAGCATCTGCCCCGCGTTTGGCACTTCCATGCGCGGCTTGGCCTTCGATCCCCTGACGGATACCTTCTATGCCGGTAGCTGGAATGATACGACCATCCATCATTTCGACCGCAGTGGCACCATTCTGGATTCGGCCAATGTAGGACTAGCCATTGCAGGCCTGGCCTTCAACCCGGATACGGGACATCTGTTTGTATTGTCCAATGTCGATGCCACTGGCGATGACATGGCAGTGCTGGATGTCAATAACAGCTATGCCCTGGTTGCCAGCTTCGATACTGGTGTGCCCGACTTCACGCAAGGTGGGCTGAGCATGAGTTGTGACGGTCATCTGTGGGTAGTGCAACAGCCCAGTGGCAATGCCGCCGGAGACGACGCCATAGTGGAAATTGATTCCGGCGAACCGACTGCCTGTGCCTGGTTCGGTATTGACTGGTTGAGTGAAAATCCGGTCACCGGAACGGTCGCTGCCAACAGCAGTGAGCCCATCGACTTTACCTTCGACAGCACCGCGCTGACGGCGGGTACTTACACGGCTCACGTCAAGGTGATCAACGACACGCCCTATGGTTCGGTGCCGGTACCGGTGGTGTTCAATGTCATCCCGTATGCACAGATGTTCGCGGATGTTCCGCCCACGCATCAGTTCTATGACTGGGTGCAATCCGTTGGTTTTGCGGGCATCACCAGCGGCTGTGACAACCAGACGCCTTTGCCCAACTACTGCGATACCGACAATGTGACCCGCGGACAGATGGCGATCTTCCTGGAAAGGGGCATGCGTGGCAGCGACTATACGCCGCCTCCCGCGACGGGCACGGTCTTTGCCGATGTGCCGGCCAGTTACTGGGCGGCGAGCTGGGTCGAGCAGCTTGTGGCCGACGGAGTTACTTCTGGCTGCGGCGGCGGCAATTACTGCCCGGATGCGGATATTACCCGTGCGCAAATGGCGATCTTCCTGTTGCGTGCCAAGCATGGCGCCAGCTATACGCCCCCGCCGGCTACCGGTACGGTATTCGGTGACGTGGCTGCTGGTGATTTTGGCGCCGACTGGATCGAACAGCTGGTGAGCGAGGGTATTACCTCCGGTTGCGGTGGCGGCAACTACTGCCCCAACGACTCGGTTACCCGAGGCCAGATGGCGGTGTTTATCCAGCGTAATTTCAATCTGCCGATACATCCCTGATTGCCAGGAGTCTGTCGGGTTTAGGTGATCGTAGCGAGCATGGCGGGAAAATGAGGCCAGTTTTTCTCGATTTCGAGGCGCATAACAGGTCTACGCAACGAAAAATCGAGGAAAAATGGCCCGCTTTCCCGCCGGCACAGTAGATTAATCCTAAATTCGACAGACTCCTGGCCAGCCGTGAATGCCATTCGGCGCTCACGGTTGGCGGCTTCAAGGGGCGCTTGAAAAATCGCTTTTTTGCCAAAACCGGGAGCAGAACGCTGCTCCCGGTTTTCTTGCGTTTGGCGCTGCCAATTGGCTAATATGCCTGCTACTTTTTCCTCTTTCTCTGGATGTATCTCAGACATGAATTCATCGACACCCCAACCTGAAACTTCTTTCCGGGAATCTGGTGATGAGTTCAACCCCATTGCGGCATTACGGGTCATACGGAGGCGCGGGGCCTTGTTCGCGACGGTCTTTGTTGCCGTGCTGCTCCTGGGGGCGATACTGGCCCTGACCCGGACGCCACAGTACAGCTATGTTTCCGTGCTGCAGATAGGCGCCGCCTATGGCAGTAACAGCGTATCCGGGAAACTGGTAGAAGATACGGATGGGGTAGTGACCAAACTGGAAAAATCGGTGATTCCAGAAGTAGTGGCAGCCTGGCGAAAAGAACACCCCGAGCGCCCGGAGCCGAAGATGCTGATAAAGGGCAAGCGGAACGCGGGAATCGTGTTGATCATGACCAGGGCGAGCCAGGATCAGTCCAGGGAAATCGCTGATCTGCACCGGCAGGTTGCGAACAGCATCGTTGATGCGCACAAGACGCTGGTCATGACGCAATTTGAGTCCTTTCTGTCTCAAGCGAGAAAGGAGCGCGATGACAGTGAAGCAAAAATTCATCAAACCAAAGCCGCCATGACACAGCAGCAACAGCGCAAGCTACTGCTGGGGAAGCAGTTGCAGCGGCTGAATGCGGAGATCGAATCCGTATCCGATTCCCGGCAGGAGATAGCAAGTCAGGTAGATGGGGACAAGCAAAACGCTGCACCTTTTCTGACGCAACTGGATCTGCCTTCCATGCTGGAACGCAGGGATCGTCTGGAAGATGATTGGCAGATACAGCAGAATCTGGTTCTGGCTGATTTGCAAAGAGCATTATCCGAGGCCCAATCCGCGAATGAGGCGGCGCGCAAGAAGATAGACCTGCTGCAAAACGAAATCGGCAGTTTGCGCCTGACCCGGATTCAGACGCTTGCTGCAGCCATGCCTGACAAGGTCGGGCTGTCTCCAGGGCTGGTGATGATTTTGAGTGTGGTGTTTGCTCTGGTTGCTGCCTGGTTTGCGGTAATGTTTGCCGAGTATCTGGCACGCGCGAGCCAATGACTTGCAGTCACTGAAAATGGCGGTACATCCCTGTACTGCACACATACTGTAATCAAACCGCGTTTTTCAACAGTGTGCCAATTCATGAATCAGAGGAAACCCGGAAATGATCAGTGATATTCATGAGCCGTCTTCCCTGCCCCGCATTCTATTGTTGTCTGTCATTTTGCTCATGCTCGCAGGCTGTTCCCGTGACTATGAGGATGGCCTGGCTGCCTATGAGCAAAAGGAATATGAGAAGGCGCTGGAAATATGGCGCCCACTGGCGGAACAGGGTGATGCGCAAGCCCTGTTCAGTCTGGGATACATGTATGCCAAGGGTGAAGGTGTTGTCGCCGACCAGGATCTTGCGCTGGACTATTATCGCCGCGCCGCGCAAAAGGGCCATCCCAAGGGGCAATTCAATCTTGGACTGGCCTATCAGCGTGGACAGTCCGTGGAAAAGGACATGGACAAGGCGATCCGCTGGTTCCGAAAATCCGCTGCGGGAGGCCATACGCCCGCCATGTACATTCTGGGTTTGCTCAGGGTGCAGGGCATGGGCATGGACAGAGATCCGGTGGCGGCAATGAAATGGTTTCAGCAGGCCGCGGACAAGGGGGATTCCCGCGCCCAACTGGCGCTTGCGATGATGTATCTGGAAGGCATGGGCGTGGAGAAGGATATCAACAAGGCCATGCAATGGTTGCGCAAGTCTGCCGAACAGAAAAATCTGGAGGCGATCTATCGCCTGGGAATGATGAATCCCGCTAGGGGTGTGGACAAGGACAATCCCGAGGCGCTGGAAAAGATCAGGAAGGCGGCGCAACTGGGATATGCTCAGGCCCAGTATGATCTGGCGGAGATGTACCTCAAGGGAAAGAACGTCGAAAAGGATGAGCAAAAGTCCCGGACCTGGCTGCTGAAGGCGGCCAAAAGCGGTATGCCCAGAGCGCAGAACGATCTCGCTTACATGTATCTGCATGGTATTGGCGGGGAAGTGGACCTGGAGCAGGCGCTCAAATGGTATGAGGCTGCCGCGCAAAAGGATTTTCCCAAGGCATTGTATGCCCTGGGGAAGCTCTATACCGAAGGCAAGGCGGTAGAGCAGAACGATCGCAAGGCTTTCGGTCTGTATAAAAAGGCAGCCGAGTTGGGCGACCCGGAAGCCATGTATGCGGTGGGTTATGCCTATTCCAATGGACGGGGTACAGAAAAAAGTGATGCCATCGCGGCGGAATGGTTTCGCAAAGGCTCGGATGCCGGGCACGCGGAATCCCAGTTCGCCCTGGGAAATTTGCATGCGAATGGCTTTGGCGTTACCCGCAGTGACGAGCTTGCGGCCAAATGGTATTGCGTCGCCGCGAAACAGGGGCATGAGCACGCGCTGCAAATGCTCATGCCCCGTGATCCCGACAACAGTTGTGGCCTTCCCCAGGAATTGCTGGACAGGGCAAAGAAGCAATCGGCACAAGCTCCGGTTTCTGCCATGGGGGCGATGGAACAACCCAAATGAGACGGTTTTCCCTGTTCAATCTTTTGCATCCAGCCAGTTTTTTTACCGGTTTCTACCTGGTTTTTCTGTTACTCGGGCCGGTCTTTCTGATTTTTTCCCATCAGGCGCTGCCACTGGAAATCGAGCAGCGCACCCTGGGGGTGATTCTGCTCTATGGCGTCTGCTTCCTCTTTTCTGCATTATCGGTTCCCGTGTTGTTTGGCCTGCGACCGGTGCAAACGGCGAAGGTGGATTTGTCCGGTCTGCACCGATGGGGGACAGTGGGCTTGCTGCTGTGGTTGCTGGGTGCGCTGTCCATGGTGGTGTTCTATGTCAAGGCAGGCGGCATACCGGCCCTGGCGGCTGACGTGGAAACGGCCAGGATAACCATGAAGCAGGGGCTGGGGCGTTATATTCTCATCGGCAGCGGTTTCTTTACCCTGGGGCTGGTCTATCTGCATCTGGTTCTGATTGGCAGGCGTCATGCGCTGCTGACGCATGTTCTGGTGTGGGGAATGACCGGGGTGGCCGTGATCATGCTCATGGGCGTTGGCTTTCGCGGGCCAGCTGGGTTCATGCTGATAACCATGTTGTTGGCAAGAGTCATCTTTTCATCTGGTTATCAGAAGAACAACCGGTTGCCGTTGCGCTGGGTTGTTCTGGGTCTTGGCCTGTTTATTGTGTTGGCGCTGCTTGGCTATTATCGCCATACCGGAAAGTTTATGCTGGATTTCAGAGTGATCATCTGGCCCACGGTTGTACACGCTGGCAATCTTCAGACCATTCTTGCGGAATTCGACAACACCGGCTTTTTTCTTGGCAACAGCTTCATTCGTGATTTGATGGCTGTGATTCCCGGCCTGCCGGGGGAGTTTCTCGGGGATTATCTGAAGAAACTGTTCGAGTTGGAGTTCGCCGGGGGAGGGATTACGGTGACGGCGCCGGGTGAGGGATATGTCAACTTCGGCATTCCGGGAGTGGTGCTGCACGCGGTATTCATGGGTCTGCTTGGCGGAACCGCCTATGAAACGCTTGCCAAAAAAAATGACGTCCAGTCACGCATCTTGTTGTTGCTGATTTCCCTGAATGTGGCCAGAACCGTCACTTCCGGTATCAGTCCAATTCTGTTTTTCAGTTTCCTGCCCACGCTGATTGCCTGGTGGACCGGAAAACGTCTGCTGGCCTGGTTGTACCAGGCGGATAAGTGGAAACCGGGTTTCGCGCCGCGCATGCGGGCAGGTCACGAGTTGCTTTCGTGAAGGATTTTCTGTTCAACGGCTTTTCCTTTTTCGCCCGCTTTGCGGGCAACAGCCTGGTCTTTTTCTGGCTTGCCAGATTGCTGGATGAAGCGGAGTTTGGCCGCCTGTCGTTTCTGTTCCTGTTGACCAACTTCGCTCTGGTGTTGATGGATTTTGGTTTGTACTTTCTGGTAGTGGAAGCGGTATTGCGCGCCCGATATTTCCGGATTGCCGCGCTTCTCAAGGTAAAGTACATCACCAGCGTCCTGGGCCTGGTTCTCATGGGCGGAGCAGGTTTTGCATTGTTTTCCCTGCGCGGGCAGTTGTCCGAAGATTATCTTCCCTATTTGGTGCTGCTGCTTTCGACTGCCATGCTCGCTGTTGCGCAGCACTATCTCTATCATTTCAGAGTGCAGGGGCGCTATCAGATCGAGACTTTCAGCCAGACCTTTTACAGCCTGGGCATATTACTGGGTATCGGTTTTCTGGTGTTCCTTGGAGAAGTGTCGCTGTGGACGGTAATTAGCCTGTTTGCTTTCCTGCGCCTGCTGCTGTTGCTGGTTTCCAGGGGGTACTTTTCCCGTTTGCATTTGGCCGCGCATCATCCGCTTCTGCACCGGAAGCGGATTTTTCCGTATCTCAAGCGTTCTGCCCTGTATGGAGTGACGGCATTGGTGGGTTATGCCTTGTTGTTGCTCGATTCCACACTCATGTATCTGCTGTTTCCCGGGCAGCTTGCCATGTATCAGGGCGGCGTGCGCATCGTGCTGATGGTGATGATGCTTACAGAGGTATTGACCGTGTATTTTCTGCCGCGTCTGCGAGGCGAGCGGGCTGAAGTTCACAGGCAATATTATCTGCTGTTGTGTATTTTGCTGGCGGTTGTGATTGGCGTTCCGCTGTGGGGTTTCTCCGAGCAGGTGGTGCGCCTGCTTTATGGTCATGCGCTGGAAGGTTTGGTGCAATACTTGCCCTGTTTTGCCGTGGTCGCGGTTTTGCGCGTGGGTCTGGGCTACCTGGGAACCTTGCTGACTTTTCATGGATTTCACCATATTCGCTTGCATTCCCTGGTTCTGGCGCTGATGGCCTTGTTGTTTGCAGCGGGATTGCTGGTGCCCTTTCTCGATGTGGCCGGAGTCCTGGCTGCGGTCATTGTTGCGCACCTGGTGGCAGTTGCCTATCAGGCCTGGTGGTTGAAACAGATACCATCCCGCCAGACAGGGATGGGAGGTCAGCCGGCGTGAGCAGAAAAATAGCAGTCATGGGCGGCTTTGGTGGAGACAATCTGGGGGATGAGCTCATCGGACTGGCCGAAGCCGGGTTTCTGAGGGAAAACGGGCTGGAGCCGTTGTTGTACAGCTTTTCTCCGTCGGTATCACAGGGAGTGCAGCCGGAAGTGTCCTGGCTGGACTACAGGGAATTTCCGGATTACTTTCAACGCTTGCGCAATCTGGTCCGGCGGTATTCCACGGGAGAACGGCAGTTACTTCCTGATGCGGTGATCATTGGTGCCGGAGGTCTGTTGTATGACACGCCGCTCACCCATTTGATCGGCTGGCATTCGCGCACCCTGTTTCTACGTAAAAGGCATATTCCTTATGCCTTGTTTGCCAACAGTCTGCGCAGACCAAAGAGCGCGCTTGCGCGGTATCTGTTGCGCGAGGTGTTGAAACATGCTGTCAGCGTGAGCTTGCGCGATCGGCTCTCTCTCGATATCGCCCGGGAATTGTATCCCCGTGATGATTATCGGTTGGGCCGGGATCCGGTTTTGTCTTTGGGGACACTCTTGCGCAGTGCCCCTGCCCGGCCGGCGGCCAAAGGGCGGATCGCGGTAGTGCCACGTCCCTGGGCGGCTTCAGGAAAGGATGGAGGGCTGTCTTTCTGGCAAGAGCTGCTCGAAGGCCTGGTGCAGCAGGGGCTGGAACCCGTGCTGGTGGCTTTCGATTCCCGCATGGATATTGAGTTCTGTGAACGATTGCGTTCTTCCCTCGCTTTGGGCGTGGTGCGCAGCCGGGATTCCGCAGGCCATGGTCTCGCTGATGCCGGCGTCCTGTTCGATGATTGCGAAATGATCTTTGGCATGCGCTTTCATGCACTGATCCTGGCGCTGCTGCTGGAAAAACCCATGTTGGCCTTTTCCTATGACGAGAAGGTAACCGGGTTGATGGCTGATTTGGGCATGTCATCCTTGTGTTATGAACTGGATGGAGATGCGCCGGCTGCCCTGGCTTTCGTGGAGCAAGGTGTGCAGTATCTGCGCAGCAAGGAATCAGAAGTGTCGGCCGCGATGCGCGAGTATGTAGAGCAAGCGCGGGAGCTGACGGTCAGGGATTTTTTCGCAACCATTGAAGTTCACCCCCAATCGGAGAAATAGAACAATAACCAGATAATCAGAATCCGTTTAATATCGTGGTGGAATCCGGAAAACAGGAAACCACGGACAATGTAATCAAGAAAGGCAGACCCCTTGAATATTTCATTGCGATCATCCGCAATTGCAAGCAAATCCGGTTGCGCACCGCATCCTGATTTATGTCATTACTGCTCAAAGTGATGCTTTGCATGTGATTGTTTTGGTATATCTGTCAAAATTGCGGCATCGGCTCTCCATGGATTTGCGTCTGGTGGTTACAATCAGTTTTCGCCATTTCATTGACGTGATGATTTGATGTGGACTTTTCCCGGATTTGTTACAGGTTCGGTTTCCGAATGAGCGCTTGCCCAAGCCAACTAGAGAACATGAAAATGGTCAAGACATATGCTGTGTTTTTTCTTTTGCTAACCGGCTGCGCCAGCTGGTTTTCCGCCGCCCTGGCAGAACCCGGGGCCGAGCAGGAGTTGCTTCGCTACAGTCGCACCCATGACATGATTGCCCCGGATGGCGTTCCCATGCTGCGGGTTTTCGACACTGGGCGTGTGCTGGTACACAGACCCGCCTACATGAAACAGGCGGGCGACTATGAGTACTATCTGTCTGCGGAAGAAATGAAAGCCTTGCAAGAGCGCATCGAACGAAAATCCATTATCGATTTCGACAAGGCAAGGCTCAAGCAACAACTGCGTGAAGCCGAAGCCGCGCTTCAGGGCGGCGGGAGACAATTGTTCGCCATTTCAGACAATACCTACACCCATCTCAGTGTGTATCCAGGCGCTAACGGCCCGGTCAGCGATATCCACTGGGCCAATCTGCAGAACGATGCAGACTGGCATTCCGGACTCAGGGATCTGGCGGAGATGGCGGAAACCGAGCGTTTTCTGCAGACCTTGCTGCAACACCCCAAGATGATGAAACTGGACTGACGGGGAGGATTACGCATGTATTCAGCAAACAAGACTTTCATACGCAAGTTCCGCCCTTCCGTGCTGATCTCCCTGGCAGGTGCGTTGTTTTCCATGACCGCAGGTAATGTTCAGGCGGGTGCTTACCTGTTTGCGGATGAAAACAATCTGGATATCATTGCCCATCCCTCGGGATATACAGGCAGTGCTTCGGAAGTAACAGTAAAGGTATGCATCAATCCCTCCAGTGCCAATGCCGGCGCCATGGAGACCCCGGTGCGCAATGTCATTGCGACCTATAATGCCCTGCAACCGACCACCGGCAACCTGTTGTTTGGCGCAGACAACAATATACCTGGCAGCGCCTATGATTTTGAATCCGTGACGCTGCACGAAATGGGGCACTGTCTGGGGCTGGCGCATCCGAATGCAGCTTCGGAATCCGGTCTGTCGGGTGGTAATACCAATTATACCAAGGCAACCAGGGGCAGTGACGGCGTGTTCAATCTCGATCCCGGAAATGATGGTGTAATCGGTTCCGGGGATGATGTTCGTGGAGATGATGAAAATCTGCATTGGTTCCGTATAAGCAACAACAATCCCTTTACCATTGCGGATGTGGTGGATGCAACCACCTATGCTCGTGATCTGTTGCAGTTGCCCGCTGGCGATAGTTTTGCCGCCAATGCGGATCGCAGCGTGGGCGCATTGTTGGGCGCGACCGACACGGAAGCGGTCATGCAACAGGGAACCTTTAACGATGAGGCCCAGCGGACCCTCAATCATGATGATGTAGCCACCTTGCGCTATGCCATGAGCGGCGTCGATGAGTCGGATTCCATGACGGGCGACAATTACAATATTCGTCTGGTCTATCAGGGCATCACCAGTACCGATTGTGACATCAGCCTGCAGTTCGACAACAACAAGACCGGTTTTGCCCAGTGTACGGTAGGTGGCGACTTTGTTGCTACTGATCACGCGGTTATCACCACAGCCAACATCTATTTCAATGACACGGCCAACTGGTTTTTCAATGATGTATATACCGGCCCGCTGTTCGATGATGTGCAAAATGTCTATCCAAACAAATACTGGGCCTATGATTTCATTCAGACCCTGGGCGCCAGTGGCATCACTTCCGGTTGCGGGAACAACAACTATTGTCCTGAAGATCCGGTCACCCGGGCGGAAATGGCGGTTTTTCTCGAGCGGGGAATCAATGGCAGTGCCTATGCGCCGCCGGCGGCATCCGGAACGGTTTTTGCCGATGTTCCCCAGAGCTATTGGGCCGCGGACTGGGTTGAGCAATTGGCGAGTGACGGAATTACCGGGGGCTGTGATGCCAGCAACTACTGCCCGGACAGCAATGTAACCCGGGCGCAGATGGCGATTTTCCTGTTGCGCTCCGAGCATGGTTCCAGCTATGCGCCTCCCGCCGCCAGCGGCACCCAGTTTGCAGATGTACCCGTCAGTTATTGGGCTGCGAGCTGGATAGAACAGCTGGTTGCGGAAAACATCACTTCCGGTTGTGGTGGTGGCAACTATTGTCCGGACAACAATGTCACCCGGGCGGAAATGGCGGTGTTTCTGGTGCGCACGTTCAATTTGTAACTGTTGCCAGGTAAGAAAAAAGGGAGCGCAACATGCTCCCTTTTTTCTTGCCTGGGCTAACCCGAATATTGCACCAGAACGCGCAAAATGTGGTTTTTTATCATGAATTACAGCATGTTGGGGGACGAGTATGCTGGATACAGTTCGTACCTGTCATGCTATCCGGTTTTTCCCGGGATCTTTTCACCCAGCTTGCCCGAACGCACTGTAAGCCGATGAATAACATCGACTTTTGTCCGTTCGAACAATCTGGGCAAAAATCTCTCCGGGAAAATTCCGGATTCCAGTGCAATATTCGGGCTAATTGTTTTCCCTTTGCTCCGGGCGCAGCAGCAACAGCAGATAGAAGAACAGCATGGGCACCATGTGCAGGGTCGCCCGATTTATGGTTGTGCCATCCAGGGCCGCGGCATAGTGGTATGTGAAAAAGAAGGTGATGAACAGGAACAGGAAAGCCTCGGCAACCAGCAGGGAAGCGGGCAGCAGCCTGGTTGAGAGCTTTCCGCTGGCGGCGGAATACAGTAGCAGCATGGGGAACAGCCAGGCAAACAGATGCCAGTTGCCTTGTACCCACCAGGCTTTCCAGAAGGCTGCCCAGACCGGATGATACTCCGGGGTGAAGGAGTCGATTCCCGGCAGGGAAATGCGTTGTGGGGTTAACACCAGTTTGCCCATACTGGGGATATCCGCGCTGAAGCCACCGGAGAGAACCAGCAAGAACAGCAAAACCGCTCCCCCAAGAAGGCTCAGGAGGGCGGTCCGGGGCGCCACAGCAACCAGCCATGCGGGCAGCAACATGGCCGCCCAGACCATGCCCGGCACCTTGGTTTGGGTGCAGGCCAGGGCCAGCAGTACCGCCAGGACCAGTTGCCGTGGATCGTGCGTCAGGGTCCAGAGAAAGAAAGCGATGGCGGCAAGGCTGAAAAAAGTACTCAGCCACAGGTCGGCATAACCGGCCAGGGCGGTATGGACGCTGATGTAAGGCATGCTCAGTACGCCAAAGCTCACGAGCATGGCGTGCAGCGGCGAAGCGCCCAGGTTTCTGGCCTGACCGTACAGCCCCAACCCCAGGGCCAGGCTGCACATTACCCAGGGAAGATTGATCAGGCTGTCGTTCCAGCTTCCCAGCCCCAGGGCCATCCAAGTCTGTACCAGGGGTACCAGAGGCGGGTATAGGGACGCCTTGGGATTACCCAGGGTGTAGGCCAGTTCATCAGGTTGCAGGAGCAGCCAGTCTCCCCGGCTAACCCAGGGCACAAGCTCCCGGAATTCGAACCATACCCGCGCCTTGGGCGCCCAGTTCATCCAGGCATCCCAGGGGTACAGGGGTTGCCGGATGATCTCCAGCAATATCCCCCCATACTGAATCAGCAACAGGATGAAGAGCAGCCAGAACAGCAGTCTGGCTCCAGGGCGGCTGCCCGTTTCAGCCTCCATCGGGCGGCTGCCGATGGAATCTCCCATGGGTCTTTTCCACAGGGCGCCAAGAGCAAGCAGACCGAGCAGAATACACAGTGGCCAGAAGGAGAGAGAAAGCCCCAGGGCGTCCCACAGACGCATGATCGAGGTTGTGGCAAGTATGCCCAGCAGATAGCCGTAACCGAGAATCGCGCTCCAGTGGCTGTTTGTCCAGTATCGGGACAGCCAGGCCACGCCCAGGACAAGCGGCAACAGCAAGGCCAGCAGCAGACCGGTCATGGCCGATTCTCCCTGTCGGAAAGTTCGACCCGGTACAGATTGCCCAGAGAAGACTGATCCAGTAGATGTGCTTTGATCTTGTGTTCCCCGGGCCACTCCAGCTGCTGTGTTTCGCGGTTGAAATGCAAGCCGGGAATATTGCCCAGGACAAGCAGGTAGTCACCATCATGCAGGTAAGCCGCTTGGGGAAAGCGGTCGTAGTTGTAGCTGTTGTGTGGCAGCAGATGGTACTGGGTTTTCAGGCGCAGATAACTGCGGTAGGTGTTATCCAGAATGAAGATGCGGGCCGGTTGTTGCGGCAGCAGGTCATGCTTGAGGTGCTGCGCATATCGATAGATGGCCGCGTCTTCCGCGCGCAGTTGTTTTTCTTCCTGGCTGCGCCCGGAATAGAGCTGCCGGCTGTCGTTGAACTGGCTCCACAGATTCAGTTGCCAGCGTCCGTACAGTATCAGCCAGGGGATCAGAATCAGAAAGAGCAGCCCGGGAGCGCATGTCGGAGGAAGAAAGCGGCGGAATCTGTACCGGTTCCAGGCCATGAACAGCAGCAGCGCCAGACTCAGCCAGGCAGCACTGGCGAGAACCGGAGATGGCCGGGCATAAGGGCTGCCATTGAAGACAAAATTGATCGAGGACATGCTCCAGGGTTCCCGGCGGCTCCAGTCGGAAAGAATCATGCTCAGCGGAGATTCGGCTCCCGACGCAAAAAATTTCAGATCCCGGATGATTATTTTGTCGCCGGTTATCCCTCCCTGGAGGCTGAGGCCAAGAAGAGTGATTTCCCCTTTCCACCCCGGATTTTGTGCAAGAGGAAGACTCGCTTGTGGAAGAAATCCGGGGTGCAGCCTCATGAATCTCGTGGTGTCAGGAGAATCGCTGCTGCGCCAGTACAGTTTGATCATGAGTCCCGGCGAGTAGTTTTCGATTCGATAGTGCAGGCGTGCAAACCGACTGGCCTGAAAGCCTCTTTTGGTTATGGGTAACAGGATTTGCTTTTCCGGCCCTGGAGCAATTATTTCCACGCCTCCGGGAATCGGGCTGCCGTTGGCAGGATCAATAATGAAATCCTCTTGCGTGATTTTGATCGGGGACGGGAGCTTTCGCTCGCCGGGAACGGGTGTATTCCAAAACAGAAAGGCGAATATCAGCAGGGCGGCACTGGCGGTAAGGGCGAAGCTTGCCACCAGGATACAGCGAGACTGCTGTTGTCTTTGCTGCGTGTGCTTCATGGACTTGTAGATGGCGCTGTTGCTCGGCTGAGGGGAAGAAGAAAGCTGCTTATGAGAAGTAAAACGGTTTCAGAGCCGGGCTTTACACAGTAAAATTGGCCTGGGCCGCGTTGGTAGCAAGGATATCGAATCTGAAAAGATAACATGCGGCAAGGTTCCGTATCCATCCTGAAGCATTGAACTCAGGATTCATCTCCATGGAATATCATGTTTAAGCAAGGGTTGATCAGGGAATATTCGCCCGTTTTCTCTTTCGCGGCAAGGCTGCTGGATCTGTGTGTCGTGGTATTGGGCGGCGTACTGGCTTTTTATATCCGCTTTGAGCATTTCGACCTGTCTGACGGATATGAACTGGTACTGTTGTTGGGCGCCTTGCTCGCCGCCATCATTCTGCCCCTGTTCAAACTCTATCATTCCTGGCGTGGCAAGGGATTGTGGCGGCAGATCTGGATGACGACCCTGGCCTGGGGGGTGGTGGTTCTGATTCTGGTGTTGCTGGCTTTCGGCACCAAGAGCGGCGCCCTCTATTCCCGTTACTGGGCGGCAATCTGGGTGGGGGTGGTCTGGCTGGGACTGGTGGCGCTGAGAGTCCTTGTGAGGCTTGTTTTCAACTACATGCGGCGCAAGGGCCTGAACCATCGCCGTATCGTGGTCGTGGGCGCAGGACAACTGGGGCAGAATGTGGCCCGCCAGCTACGCGACGCCCAGTGGGTGGGGTATGATCTGGTGGCGTTCTGGGACGATGATCCTGCGTTGCAGGGAACGGAAATTGGCGGCATTCCCGTGATTTCCTGTGAGGAAGGCTGCCGGCATCTGGATGAGAAGAAAAAGGATGTAGATGAGGTCTGGCTGGCTCTGCCCCTGCGCGCGGAAAAACGTATGCGGGAGATTCTGCAGCTGCTTCGTCACAGCACGGTGAAAATCCGTCTGGTGCCCGACATCTTTGGTTTCCGCCTGCTCAATCATTCCATATCCGAAGTCGCCGGGGTGCCGGTTCTGGATCTGCGGGCCTCGCCCATGGAAGGTTTCAACCGCCTGATCAAGGCGCTCGAGGATCGGGTGCTGGCTTTCGTCATTCTGCTGCTCATCAGCCCTCTCCTGCTGTTGCTCGCCCTGGGTGTGAAACTCAGTTCACCCGGACCGGTGCTGTTCAAGCAGAAACGCCATGGATGGGACGGAAAACCCATTACCGTATACAAGTTTCGTACCATGAAGCTGCATCAGGAACAGGATGGACAGGTAACCCAGGCAACCAGGGACGATCCGCGGGTGACCCGCTTTGGCGCCTTTCTGCGCCGCACCAGTCTGGATGAACTGCCGCAGTTCTTCAATGTGCTTCAGGGGCGAATGTCCATTGTCGGGCCGCGCCCACATGCCCTGGCGCACAATGAAATGTACAAGGATCAGGTGGAAGCCTACATGCAGCGGCATCGGGTCAAGCCGGGGATCACCGGCTGGGCGCAGATCAATGGCTGGCGGGGGGAAACCGATACCCTGGACAAGATGGAAAAGCGCGTCGAATACGACCTGTACTACATCGAGAACTGGTCCTTGTGGTTCGACCTGAAGATCATCTTCCTCACCCTGTTCAAGGGGTTCGTTCATCAGAAGGCATATTGAGGGCATCTCGAAAAATCGAGATGCCCTTGCGGGACAAGGATGTCCCGCCATTTTCGATCACTTCAAGTGATTGAAAATGTGAGCAAAACGAAAATCGCATTTTCGGTTTGCGACGAGAAAAATTCCAAGGAAGGAGTTTTTCGAGGTTCCCTTGAGCGGCCTTGTCAGGCTGTTGATTCAGTCCGCGGCATATTCAAAGGAATCGTAATACATCTGCTCATCCGGAACGCCCCGGGCGAGAAAGGCGTCTCTTGCCGCCTTGACCATCACCGGCGGGCCGGCCATGTAGATGTCGAAGTTGGCCAGATCGTCGTGATCCTGCAACACGGCTTCATGCACCCAGCCAGTGCGCCCGTCCCAGCCGCTGTTGGGTTCGGAAAGCACCGGAACAAAATGAAAGTTTTCATGTTCCTGCTGCCATTGACGGGGCAGATCCGGCAGATACAGATCCGGCTGGGCGCGCACTCCCCAGTAGAGTTCCATGGGGCGCTGGATGCCGGCATGGAAGGCGTGTTCGATCTGGGATTTGATCGGAGCGAAACCCGTGCCTCCGGCAATGAACAGCAGGGGCCGGTCGGATTCCTCGTTGAGAGTGAAACCGCCCAGGGGGGCTTCGATGCGCAGAATGGTTTTTTCCTTCATCTGGGTGAACGCCCAGTCGGTGAATACGCCGCCATCCACATGCCGGATATGCAGTTCGATATACTCTTCGTCATGGGGCGCATTTGCGATGGAAAAGGCGCGCCGCCGGCCATCCTCCAGAATGAAGTCCAGGTATTGACCGGCGAGGAACTGGAGACGTTGTTCATCCGGCAACTTCAGGTACAAACGCACTACATCGTCAGCAAGATGGTCGATTTTGGCGACTTTTACCGGCATGACTCTGGGTTCTATCTCTTTCGCCGCCTGAATTTCCTTGACCTTGAGTTCCACATCCGAAACCGGCACTGCCTGGCAGGGCAGGCAGGCATCATCCGAGGCATCCAGGAGCTTGTCCGGTTCTCCATCCGGATATTCGATTTCCCCGGAGAGCTGGGTGGCGATACAGGCGCCACAAAAGCCGTTGCGGCAGCCGTAAGGCAGACCGATATCCTGGCGGATGGCGGCATCGAGTATGGTTTCGCCATCTTCCACTTCGAAGGTATGGCCGCTGGGAGAGAGTTTGACGGTAAAGCTCATGGGTTTGTTCTTGCATTCGGGTAAAATCTTCTGAATTGTCGCTGATTTGGGCGCTCATTAAAACCGTGGGAACAATGGGGAACGAAAACAGTCTGATTGCCGGTTGTGGATATGTCGGCCGGCGCCTTGCGGCAGCATTGGCGGAAAACGCCCCCTGGGGGCTGGTAAACCGATCATCCAGCCTGAGAGATTTGGAGCAATTGGGCATCCGGGGGCTGCGCTGCGACTTGAAGCGGAAAATGGATATCAGGCTGCCAACCAAAGCCGCCGCAGTCTGGTATCTGGTGCCGCCTCCCAGGGTGGGCACGGAGGATGTTCATCTGCGTCATTTTCTGCATGCCTTGCCTGAAAGTGGCCAGCCCCGGCGTATCGTGCTCATCAGCACCACTGGTGTATATGGTGATTGCCGGGGGCAGTGGGTGGATGAAAGCCATGCCGTTGCGCCAGTGGCGGAACGGGCGCAACGGCGCCTGGATGGGGAAGAGCAGTTGCGACGGTGGGGAGAACAGACCGGGGGGGAATGGGTGATTCTGCGCGTGGCGGGAATCTATGGCCCCGGAAAACTGCCCCTGAAGCGATTGCGTGAGGGACAGCCCATGGTGGCGGAAAAGGATGCGCCCTGGACCAACCGGATTCATGTCGATGATCTGGTGCAGGTCTGCCTGGCGGCCATGGCGCGCGGGGCGAATCATGCCATCTACAATGTTGCGGACGGCCAGCCTGGCAATATGGCCGATTATTTCAACCGGGTGGCGGACATGGCAGGCCTGCCCCGGCCTCCGGTGATCGATCCGGGAGCCGCGGGAGAGAATCTGAGCGCCGGCATGCGTTCCTATCTGGCGGAGTCCCGCCGCATCGACAACGGCCGCATGTTGCGCGAATTGGGAGTGACCCTGCGCTATCCTGATCTCGATAGTGGTCTGCGCGCCTGTTTCCCGGAACATTGACTCCGTCGTGTCATACACAGCAGTCAAACAGCCGTGAATGTTATCATTGGCCAATATTTTTTCAGAATGAAGCGGATTTATGGAAATTGATGAATTGCGCGACCTGGTCGTGAATGTGCTCGAAGACCTGAAAGCCACGGATATCGTGGTGCTGGATGTCAGCGACAAAACCAGCATCGCGGATTATTTCGTGATTGCCTCGGGCACTTCCGATCGCCATGTGAAATCTTCCGCCGAGGCGGTGGCTTTCCAGGCCAAGCTGGCGGGTGAACCGCCCCTTGGCGTGGAAGGCCTGAATGAAGGGGAATGGGCGCTGGTGGATCTCAATGGTGTGGTGGTGCATGTCATGCAGGCCAGGGTGCGTGATTTCTACCAATTGGAAAAGCTCTGGGCGGTAGATGCCGAAGCTGCGGAAAAACTGGCCCGTGAACGGGGCCAGTAGAACCGGTTCAGGCTGCGTTTCTCAGGGCTTCGATACGCTTTTCCAGGGGTGGGTGGCTGGCAAACAATTCATGCAGGCCGCCACCCGCAATGCCAAAGGCGGCCATTTCATCCGGCAGGGGCTCGGGTTGGGCCTGTCCCAGGCGTTGCAGGGCGCTGATCATCTTCTGCCGCCCGGCCAGGGCCGCGCCGCCGGCATCTGCCCGGTATTCTCTCCAGCGGGAGAACCAGGCAACAATCATCATGGCCAGGATACCAAGCACGAACTGGGCAATCAGCGAGGTGATCCAGTATGCCGGACCGTAACCTTCCCGGGTATTGAATACGGTGCGATCCACCACATGGCCGATGATGCGGGAAAGGAAGATGACGAAGGTGTTGACCACGCCTTGTATGAGGGTCAGGGTTACCATGTCGCCATTGGCCACATGCGCGATCTCGTGCCCCAGTACCGCCTCGATTTCGTCGCTGTTCATGTTTTGCAGCAAACCCAGGCTCACCGCCACCAGGGCGTCGTTCTTGTTCCAGCCGGTGGCAAAGGCATTGGGAGAAGGGCTGGGAAAGATGCCCACTTCCGGCATCTCGATGCCTGCCTCCCGGGAGAGCCGGGATACCGTATCCACCAGCCAGCGTTCCGTGGAATTGACCGGCGTTTCGATGGTCTTCACGCCCATGCTGGACTTGGCCATCCATTTGGACGCAAACAGGGAAATGAAGGAACCGGCAAAGCCAATGACTGCCGACATGATCAGCAGGGCATTGAGGTTGAGGCCGCCACCACTTTGGACCAACATGTCGTCAACGCCCAGAATGCGCATGGTGACGCTGAGCACTGCCAGTATGGCTACGTTGGTGCCGAGGAGCAATAATATTCGGAGCATGGTTGATTCCTTTGTCGTTGGATTGCTTTTGGCGTTAGTATTTCTGCTTTAGATGGGTCTTCCGCCCAAAAATTCAACAGGAGAAATATATTGGCAATTCCCATGGTTGCAGGCACCAAGCCTGCCATAGTAACCCTGAAAAAGGACGAAACCGTTTATTGGTGCAGCTGCGGGCGCAGTCAGAAACAGCCTTTCTGCGATGGTTCTCACGCGGATACGGAGTTTGAACCCGTGGTCTTTACTGCGCCCAAGGATGACGATTACTATTTTTGTACCTGCAAGCGTAGCGGAACCCCGCCTTTCTGTGATGGTGCCCACAAACGTCTGCTGGAAGATGACTGATTTCAAACCGGACAAGATCAACCCGCCTACCTGTTCCATCCCCGGTGAGCCGGATTATACCGGTGTGGCCATCGTCGAGCTAATGCCAGAGCCGCCTCCTGGCGATTATCTTGAGGCCATGAAGCTGGCCAACGGCGTGGCAGACGAACGTCTGGGCGATTACATGCTTTTGTCCTGGTATGACCGGGATCGGGATTTCGAATCGCCTCAGCACGCCAGTGAATGTCACGCAAACAGCGCTGTGCCCGGCTATGTGGACTATGGCCTGTATCACGGCGCCACCCTGAAAGTCGATATTGGAGCCGGGCGTTTCGTGTTTTTCTACATGCCGGTGGAACTGTCCTGACAAGCTCATGAAGACTCCTCTGGTCACCCGCGAAGGCTTTTTGCGCCTGCAGGCAGAGCTGGATCAGTTGTGGCGGGTGGAACGCCCGGAAACCACCAGGAAAGTGGCCTGGGCGGCGAGCCTGGGGGATCGCAGCGAAAACGCCGATTACCAGTACAACAAGAAACGTCTGCGGGAGATCGACCGGCGTGTGCGCTATCTGCGCAAATGTCTGGACAAGCTGCGTGTGGTGGACTACTCCCCGGAGCAGGAAGGCAAGGTGTTCTTTGGCGCCTGGGTGGAGGTGGAAAATGATGAGGGTGAACGGCGCCGGTTCCGCATTGTCGGCTACGATGAAATATTTGGGTGCAAGGACTATATCTCCGTGGACTCCCCTATGGCCCGAGCGCTGCTCGGCCGGGAAGTGGATGATGAAATTCTGGTGCAGACCCCGAGCGGGCCGGCGCGTTGGTATGTGAACTCGATTCACTATGGAAACGATCCGGCCTTGACCTGAGCACGGATGCAGATATTCAGAACTGGCCGGTGCGCAGCAAAACCAGGGTGCAGGCTTCTTCCCAGGGGATGTTGGCCTGATCCAGAGCCTGTTGCAGGGACGCAGATTCCGTACCCGGGTTGAAAATCACCCGCCCGGGTTTGAGTGCGATGATGTCTGTCGTCATGGGTTCCAGGCGGGCGGGGCCGACATACAGGGTAAGGGTATCGACGGGATCCCGGATATCGGAGAGTTTGTGGGTTACGGGAAGGCCTTCGCTTTGCGCCAGTTTCGGATGTACGGGGGTGATATGGACATAGCCTTTTTCCCTGAGCAGGCGGATGGCCTGGTTGGCGTAGCGGGCGGGTTTGGCGGTAGCCCCCAGAACCACCACATGATGTTCAGCTGGATTCATGATTTTTACCGGGAAGAATGTGGTCGATGTTACGGTAGAATACCCGCAACTGCGTTTATAAAGGAAATCCAACATGAGTTTCGGTATGAATTTCGCCATTCCCCTGCATGTGTTGTCGGTGGTGATCTGGGTGGGAGGAATGTTTTTTGCCCACATGGTTTTGCGCCCCACGGCTGTGGAAACCCTGGAGCCGCCATTGAGACTGCGCATGTGGAGAGGTGTTTTCGGCCGGTTTTTTCCCTGGGTCTGGGGTTGTGTCCTGCTCATCCTGATCAGTGGCTTCTGGATGATATATGGCGTGTATGGCGGCATGGGCGCCCTGGCGCTGCACGTACATCTGATGTTGGGCATGGGATTGCTGATGATGCTGGTGTTTTTCTATATTTTCTTTGTTCCCTATGCCGCGCTGAAAAAGGCGGTAGCTGCGCAGGACTGGCCCGCAGGGGGTGAGGCGCTGGCGGGGATCCGGCGTCTGGTGACCTTCAATCTGCTGCTGGGCGTTTTGACCGTGATTGTTTCTACTGGCGGGGTATACTGGAACCTGCCTGTGTAGGCAAGCAGCGCCCTGGACATCGCCGCTCCTGTGCTTGACCTCCACGGAAGGAGGAAATGCTGGAAATGCCGGGAGCATTTCCAGTGCCCTGCACCCGCGGCATACCGTCCATGACCTGCAAGGACGCAGGAAATGCTGGCAATGCAGGAGCAATTGCCAGTGCCCTGGACATCGCCGCTCTTGTGCATCCCTGGACATAAAAAAGCCCGCCGTAAAGAGGGTCGGCGGGCTAAATCTGACAACAGTCAGGAGGAGTGAGAACATTCTGGATAACAT
>Ga0256841_1000836_pt1 | contig 29133 bp, 25 predicted proteins | sample 356308metaG_FD_185971 | JGI IMG/M metagenome (GOLD analysis project Ga0256841, IMG submission 185971) | Hydrothermal vent microbial communities from Mid Atlantic Ridge, Atlantic Ocean - 356-308 | ecosystem: Environmental > Aquatic > Marine > Hydrothermal vents | place: Atlantic Ocean: Mid... | reverse complement strand
GCCGAGGCGGCGCGGAAGAGCCCGCAATACCGGAACGTGGTGGAGAACCCGGGGACGATATATGACGGCACGGTCCCCCTGTTTTCGTCCTGGTACGGGAAGTACGGCCACAACACGGCCCTGGCGCTGGACGACGGCGCCCCGCCGTTTTTGCAGGAATATGGGAAGCGGAGCCTGGCCACGGACCTGGTGACCGATGCCTTGCTGTTGGGGTTGCCGGTGAAGGGGGTTCGAGCACCAAAACCCCCGCCCCCGCAGGCAATTTCGATTGCAGAACAGGTTGAAATTTCTGTTAAATCTAGTGCGCAGAAAGTCAAGGGCAAGTATGCGCGTCGTTCCAAAGTTGTATACAAAGACTCTGATGTGGTGAATGCTGAATTTCCTTCAGATTGGTATCCTCCATACAAACCAAGAAGCAGGGTAACTGAATTTGCAACTATAGTTGATGATAGATATGTCCGGGTGCATGGTAGAACCAATAAAGCGAGAGCTTGGATGATGAAGCGAGAGGCGATAGAAGGTTTAACGCCTCAACAGATAAAGGAAAAGTATGCGCTTCCTGAAATTCCGGAGTTTATGTCAGAAGTATACGTTCCAGCCGGAACCAGAATAAGGTCTGGGAGGGTTAATCCAGGTGTTTTTAATGGGTTAGGCAACGCCATTCAATATGAGTTGCTGCAACGACTTCCAGAATCAGCGTTTAGGAATACAGTGAAACTTGGTAAATGAATAGCAAAGATATCTCTGTGGTTGACGGCGCAATAAAAATAGGCAGAAAAGAGGTCGAGTTTCCATGGCCTGTGGCGCAAGTTGTCGAGTATCATCGATTGATTGTTGTGCGCATAGAGCCACCCGCAGGAAATATTTTTAATCGAAATGTCTTTGCATTTGATGATGATGGCAGTATTAAGTGGCAGATAGAGGAAAGCCCACATGGAGGTGGAATAGATAAGCCATACATGAACATTTCAATTTCAGAGAATGGTGAGGTTATCGCAAGCAATTGGAATGGAATTGATTATATTATAAATTTGGATGATGGGAGTGTTAAGGTAAAGTCATTTAATAAATGATTGAGGATGGGGGTGTCAAATTATTTGTGTAACTAGATTCAAACGGGCGCCCTGTCGCCGAACATGATGATGAACTGGTGCATGACCGTGCATCAGTTGCGGATTGGTGGGGTTCATTGCCTTCTGCGAAATCAATCCCGGCGCCTTCTGCCTGCTCCGTGACGGCGAGTGGTGGAAGGTCTGTTATGCGCATGCGGACGGGCGCTGTGAAGACCTTCTATGGGCGGATACCGAAGGACTTGGAGTAAGCGAGCTGTCAATGTTCGTTCGCTGGTACGTCTGGGGTATGAAGGAAGACTGGAACAACTGGCCGGTGCGGGAATGGACGCGGGCGGAGGTGGAGCGGGTGTTGCGGGAAGAGGGGGTGAATCCCGACTATTATTCCGAGGAATCCTGTTTCAATCGTGATGATGCCATGTGTTACGAGCGGCAGGAAGATGGCTGGTGGCTGGTGTTCTACACCGAGCGGGGCCAGGTTTTCGAGTTCGCCTGGACCAGGACCGAGCAACAGGCTCTGCGGGTGTGGCTGGTGGAAATCCTGTACAGCCATCGCCGGTATCACCATCCGCCAAAGGAGGCGGGGGATGCCTGAGAAAGGCATGATGCGGGCACAGGCTTCCGCAAGCGAATGGTGATGCCCGCCATGAGTTGAATGGCGCACAGCAAATGGGGTTGTGCTCTTGTGGCGAGATTCGGTTCAGGACAGGCTTTACTGGTTTCCAGGATGTTCTTTTAATCCGCTGACAGAAAAAGGGTGATTGATGTGAAAAACGTAATGTTTGGTGTGCTTGTATTGTTTTTGTCTGCTTGTGCGACGAACGAGCAATTGGCTCTTACAAAATATGGGGAAAAGCTGCTTGATACCAAGAAAATTGATTACCGATTAGGGAACGTCAAATATGTTGACGCAAGTGAAGTGGAGTCGATTGAGGCCGGATATCGAAGCGCTGAGGAAATTTCGAAATACATGAAGAGAATAATTCGGCAATATCTGGTTGAGCAAGGGAAGACGAGTAATGGGGGTGAGATTGTCAATTTGGATGTGAATGTAAAATACAAGCGTATTTTTGCGTGGGGCGACAAGGATTCGATTGCGTCAGTTTCATTTGATGGTGCCGTTTTTATGAAGGGTGAGGATGGGGATGTCGGTGTTCTCAAGGTAGATTACACGGTTTCAGATAATTCAATTTTTGGCAATTTCAAGGCCATGTTTGCGGCAGATAATCGGGAAAGCGAAGATATTTATTTTAATACGAATGCAAAGGCCGTGGTGGACAGTCTTCCCTGATTGTTCTGTGGTTCTGCTCAAGAAATGTTCTGTCGCAATCGTAACCGTCATGCCCAACGAAAAAATCCTTCACGCTTGACAAAACAATGCAACCATAACCGTGGAGCGGCCTCGATCCATCTTCGACATCGAATAGCTTTGCGGGGTGGGTGGTGTGGAAATATTGTCCTGCCAAGGGCAATATCACGAGCCGCGAAATGAGGAATGGGTTGTTGACGGTAATCGCTTGATCGCTTGGTATTTTGTGATGTTATTCTCGGTTTGTGTTGTTGTGTCGTGGTAAACAACGGCTCGTCTGTGAGCGACAATGGTATTGAAAATCGAATCGATCAGGAGACTGTAACAATGATAAAAAAATTGTTCTTGTTTCTTGTTTGTGTGTCTGTTTCAGGCGCGGTAGTGGCTTCACCGCCAGGCTGGTATGCGGGGGCGCAGTATGCCGCATTGACGTTTGGCAACAACCTGGGTTCGGAAGACGTCAACCTGGGAGCGCTCGTGCTCCGAGGCGGATTCGATTTCAATCCCAATTTTTCCGTGGAGGCCCGCTACGGTTTCGGGCTGGGTGACGATAACGCCAATGGCGCAACCATCAAGCTCGATTCCATGCTCGGGGCCTATGCTATTGGCAAGCTGCCCCTGGGTAGTGCCGTCGACCTCTACGGCGTGCTCGGCTATACTCGCTTCGACATGACGTTTTCGAACAACACGACCACCGTCAGTTCAGACGGGTCGGATCTGAGTTTCGGCGTGGGGGCGGATCTCCGCTTCGGCGAACCTTGGTCGGCAGGGATCGAGTATATGAATTACTACGACAAGAACGGGGAAAAAATCACGGCCCTGAGCATTGGCGCCAGTTACCGGTTCTGAGGGCGCCAGCAGCATTTGAAAAAAAGCCGGTCTTTCAAGGCCGGCTTTTTCATTTCTTCGGTGCCGCGTCATCGAATGGCTCTATCCGGTATCATATGCGCTTGATGATTGACCGAATGATGACGGAGCGAGGCCCCTGATGATTCCGGATATCCGCCTGACCGAGTATTCACACGGTTCCGGCTGCGGCTGCAAGATCGCGCCGGCCACGCTGGAGACCCTGTTGCGCACGGAGGTGGCGCAAACGGTGCCCGAGGCCCTGCTGGTGGGGAATCACTCTCGGGACGATGCCGCGGCCTGGGATCTTGGTGACGGGCAGGTGATCCTCTCCACCACCGATTTCTTCATGCCCATCGTGGACGATCCTTTCCGCTTCGGTCAGATCGCCGCCACCAATGCCATGAGCGACATCTATGCGATGGGGGGGCGGCCGCTGATGGCGATCGCCATCTTCGCCTGGCCGCTCGACAAGCTGCCGCCGGAGGTGGGTCGCGAGGTCATCGCCGGCGGCCGCGCCGCCTGCGCCGAGGCGGGCATTCCGCTGGCCGGGGGCCATTCCATCGATGCCCCGGAACCCATCTTCGGTCTGGCCGTGACCGGTCTGGTGCGGCGCGAGCACCTGCGGCGCAACGATACCGCCGGCCCGGGCGACCACCTGTTCCTCAGCAAGCCGCTTGGCATCGGCATCCTCTCCACCGCCCAGAAGCAGGGAAAGATCGCCTCCGCGGATCTGCAGCTTGCCGTGGAGCAGATGTGCACGCTCAACCAGGCCGGCAGTGCCTTCGCGACGCTGGAGGCCGTCACCGCCATGACCGACGTGACCGGATTCGGCCTGCTCGGCCATCTGGCGGAGATCTGCCAGGGCAGTGGCGTGGGGGCGCAAATCGAATTCGAGCGGGTGCCGGTGATCCCGGCGGCGCGGCGGTATCTGGCCGAAGGCTGTGTTCCCGGGGGGACGCAGCGCAACTTCGACAGTTACGGGCAGCATATCGGACCCATGAGTCACGCGCAGAAGGCCCTGCTGTGCGATCCGCAGACTTCGGGCGGGCTGCTGGTGGCGGTGCGCGCGGCGGGTGTCGAGGCCTTCCTGGCGCTGGCGCGGGAACACGGACTGGAACTCGAATCGATCGGCCGTCTCACCGAGGCGGGTGATCCCCTCATTCGCGTCACATGAGCGAACTGCCCCTGTTCGACGACTTCGAGCGTATCGTGCTGGAGGCCCGTCCGCTCATCGATACCCGGGCGCCGGTGGAGTTCGCCGAAGGGGCCTTTCCCGGCGCGGTGAACCTGCCGCTGATGACCGACGAGGAGCGCGCGCAGGTGGGCACCTGCTACAAGCGGCAGGGCAACGCGGCGGCGGTGCGTCTCGGCCACGAACTGGTGAACGAGACGGTGCGCCGCCCGCGCATCGCGGCCTGGGCCGCGTTCTACCGGCAACACCCCCAGGCCCTGCTGTACTGCTTTCGCGGCGGCCAGCGTTCGGCCATCGCCCAGCGCTGGCTGGCCGAGTACGAGGGGCAGGTGATTCCCCGTCTGGCCGGTGGTTACAAGGCCTTTCGCCGCTATCTCCTCGACCAGCTCGAAGGCGAGTTGCCTGCCTGGCTGCGGGAACGGCCCCGTTTCGTGCTCGCTGGCATGACCGGATCCGGCAAGACCCGGCTCTTGCGACACATTCCCCATAGTATCGATCTCGAGGCCATCGCCCATCATCGCGGCTCGGCCTTCGGCCGGCATCCCGATCCGCAACCGACCCAGATCGCCTTCGAGAACGCCCTGGCTTACGCCCTGATCCGCTATCGCCACGAGGCCCATCCCTGGCTGCTGTTCGAGGACGAAGGCCGCCACATCGGTGCCCGCTATCTGCCGCCGCGCCTGCATGCGGCCCTGTACGAAGGGGCGTCGCGGATCATGCTGGAAGCCCCCTTCGAATCCCGGGTGGACATTACCTTCGACGAATACGTGCGCGAGGCCCAGGCCGAATATCGCCGCCGCCACCCCGAGGCCGGCTTCGAGACCTGGCGCGCGGCCATGCAGGAGAGCATGCGGCGGATCCGCAAACGCCTGGGCGGCGAGCGCCATGCGCGGCTGATCACCCTGTTCGATGCGGCCTGCGAGGCCCAGTTGCGGCAGGACGACGTCGATGCCCACCGCGACTGGATCGCCTTCCTGCTGCACGAATACTACGATCCGATGTACCGCTACCAGCTCGAGCGCAATCCCCGTCCGGTGATCTTCCGGGGCGAGGCGGCCGCGATCCGCGCCTGGCTCGAGACGCAGGCAACCTGACACCGGCTGACAGCCCGGGCCGGTTGTGCCGGGGCTGTGCCATACTCCTGCAGGAACGTGGAGGAGAAACGGCATGGCGCTGGTTCGACTGTTTCGGATTGGTCTGGCCTTGTGGGGGTATCTGTTCCGGCTGCCGGCGTGTCTGCATGACGGTACCGAAGTGATCGTCAAGGTGCGGTGCTGTGGGAGAGGACGGCAGGTGGCGCAGGATCTGCGTTTGCTAGGGCTTGCTGGGTGTACCTTCCAGAGGCTGTTGTTCTTTTCCCGCTCCGGGCGCTTCTAGCCATGGGTGATCGACTGGGCATCGACGGTTGCGCTGCCGGCTGGTTTGTCGCGGCGCTGGGGGAGGATGGCGAGATCCGTTGGCGTTGTGAACGGACGCTGGTCGAGTTGTTGCAGGGGGAGAGGAGGCCCTGGCTGGCCCTTATCGACATGCCCGTGGGGCTGGCGCGAGGAGCGCGGGAGTGTGACCGTCTGGCCCGTGCGCGGCTGGGCGCCCGGCGCAGCAGCGTGTTTTCGCCGCCGGCGCGCGCCACCCTGGCCGCCCGCGACTACGCCGAAGCCCTGCGTCTCAACCGTCAGCATGCCGGCACCGGCCTGTCGAAGCAGGCCTGGAACATCGTGCCGAAGATTCGCGAAGTGGATGCGCTGCTGCAGGCGCAGCCGGCGTTGCGCGGCCGCTTGCGCGAGAGCCATCCGGAACTGGCGTTCGCTTCGCTCAATGCAGGCGAGCCGATGGCGCACAACAAGCGCACGGTGCAGGGCCGCGAAGAACGCCTGCAGGTACTGGAAGCCCGTTTGCCGGCAGCGCGGCGCTTTCTCGAAGACGTTCTGGCAAGCACACGGCGTCGGGAGGTGGCGGCCGACGACGTGCTCGATGCGCTGGTGCTGGCGGTAGTGGCCCGGGAAGGAGAGGGGCGGTTGGCCACCCTGCCTGCACAACCGCCACGGGACGAAACCGGGTTGGCGATGGAGATGGTGTATAGGGAATGGGAGGGCTGGGGGCAGGCGCGGCGCAAGCCGCGATGAACAGGGCCAGGGAGGGAGGGGCGGGTGACGTGGCAGACTACAGCCGGAAACCCGGTTTTTCTCGTTCCCTGGCTTTCGTCATGCGTTTTTGCAAGGTTGGTCGCGGCGAGGTGCCGCTCCTACAGTGGGGGGCACATTCAGAGTCGGCGGGGAGATTCAGGCCCGGCGGCGGACCTCGGTGACGTTCGGGAGCTGGCCGAGCCGGGCCAGGACGCGGCTGAGCACGCCGAGATCGGGCACCTCGACGGTGATCACCATGTGGGTGGTGTGGGTGCGGCGCCGGGTAGAGGTGTTGACAGCGGTGATGTTGAGCTTTTCGTTGGCCAGCACGGTGCTCACGTCGCGCAGCAGGCCCTGGCGGTCGAAGGCCACCAGTTCGATGTCCACGCTGTAGTGGCCGGCGGCCTGCTCCGGGCCCCAGTCCACTTCCACCAGCCGTTCCGGGTGTTTCGCCACCGTGTGCAGGACGTTGTGGCAGTCGCGACGGTGGATGGAGATCCCTTGGGTTCGGGTCAGGTAGCCGACGATGGGATCGCCCGGGACCGGCTTGCAGCAGCGGGCGAACTTGGTGAGCAGATCGCCCACGCCATGCACCTGGATGTCGCTGCCGTGCCGCTGCTCGCGCGGCTCGCGCAGCACGGGGGCGGTGGCTTCGTCCGTGGCCGGGGGCGGGGGGGCGAGCAGGCGCTGGGCGGCGTTGACGATCCGCGCAGGCCGGATCTCGCCGATGCCCACCTGGGCGAGCAGATCGTCCACGCCGTTGCGCCCCAGTTCGCGGGCCAGTTTTTCGTAGGCCACGTCGCCCAGGCCCACGCGGCGCAGTTCCCGCTCCACGATGGCGCGGCCGGCAGCCACGTTCTGTTCCTGGTTCTGGCGGCGGAACCAGTGCTGCACTTGGTGGCGGGCGCGGCTGGTGGCCAGGTAGCCCAGGGCCGGGTTGAGCCAGTCGCGGCTCGGGCCGCCTTTCTTCACGGTGAGGATTTCCACCCGGTCGCCGGTGGCGAGCTTGTGGGTGAGGGGCACCATGCGGCCGTTGACCTTGGCCCCTCGGCAGCGATGGCCCACCTCGGTGTGGATCCGGTAGGCGAAGTCGATGGGCGTGGCCCCGGCGGGCAGATCGATGATCCGGCCCTGGGGCGTGAACACGTAGACCCTGTCGGCGAACACCGCCGACTTGAACTGGTCGACGAATTCGCCGGCGCCGCTGACTTCGTCCTTCCATTCCAGCAGTTGCCGCAGCCAGGCGATCTTCTCGTCGAAGTCGCTGTCGGACTGCGCGCCTTCCTTGTAGCGCCAGTGGGCAGCCACGCCGTATTCCGATTCCCGGTGCATCTCCCAGGTGCGGATCTGCACCTCCACCACCTTGCCTTCGGGGCCCACCACGGCGGTGTGGATGGAGCGGTAGTGGTTTTCCTTCGGGGTGGCGATGTAGTCGTCGAACTCGCCCGGCAGATACTGCCACTGGGTGTGCACCACGCCCAGCGCCGCATAGCATTCGGGAATGGTGTCCACGTAGATCCGCACCGCGCGCACGTCGTAGATCTGGTGGAAGGCCTGGCGCTTGCGCTGCATCTTCTTCCAGATGCCGTAGATGTGCTTGGCCCGCCCGCGGACTTCGGCGTGGATGCCGACCGTGTCCAGCTCCTGTTGCAGGTGTTCGACGAAGCGGGCGATGTAGGCGTCGCGCTCCACCCGCCGTTCGGCGAGCTGGCGGGCGATGGCCTTGTAGGCGTCCGGGTTCAGATAACGAAAGGCCAGATCCTCCAGCTCCCACTTGATCTGCCAGATCCCGAGCCGGTTGGCCAGCGGGGCGAAGATGTCCATGGTTTCGCGGGCGATGCGCTGCTGCTTGGCCGACGGCAGGGCCTGCAGGGTGCGCATGTTGTGCAGGCGATCGGCCAGCTTGATGAGGACCACCCGCACGTCTTCGGCCATGGCCAGCAGCATCTTGCGCAGGTTCTCGGCCTGCAGATGCTCGCGGCTGTCGCGGCCGTCCTCGCGCAGGCTGGAGATCAGGGCCATCTTGGTCACGCCGTCCACCAGGCGGGCCACGTCGTCACCGAAGCGTTCCCGGAGGTCGTCGAGGGTGACGTCGGTGTCTTCCACCGTGTCGTGCAGCACGGCGGCAATCAGGGTATCGGTGTCGAGGTGCAGTTCGGCAAGGATGCTGGCCACGGCCAGCACGTGACGCACGTAGGGCTCGCCCGAGGCCCGGGTCTGGCCGGCATGGGCCGCCTCCGCCAGGGCGCAGGCGTCGTTCAGGCGTGCGAGTTCAGCCGGCGCGAGACGCGCGCGCAGGCTGGCGAGCCACTCGGTCGCCTCGGACGGTGCCTCCGCGGCGAGCTGGGACTGTTTGCTGGCGGTGCTGACCATGTATTCATTATGACAGCATCGGCGGGCAAAGGTTTGCTGGTGGCAGATACGAGGGGAAAGGGACAGGAGGAAAGGGCAAGGATGTGCCGAAGTCGGTAGGGCGGCTCAAGCGTAGCGGAGCCGCCATCTCGGGATGACGCGGTTTTTGCCGGCTCCGCTGCGCTTGAGCCGGCCTACATCAGCCGCCATTCGTGTATCGTGCCTTGGCGTTGAAAAATTTCCGGGGTCAGCGGCGGCGGCCGCGGCCACCCTTGCGCGGGGCTTCGAAGCGGATCTTGAGCATCCGGCCCTCGAAGGACTTGCCGTCGAGGCCGGCGATGGCGGCGCGGGCTTCATGGCCTTCCATTTCCAGGAAGCCGAAGCCCTTGCACTGGCCGGAGAAGAGATCCTTGACCAGCCGCAGGGAGCGCACGGTGCCGTAGGGAGCGAACAGTTCGGTGAGGGATTCCTCGGTGGCGGTGGGCGGCAGGCTTCCGACGAAGAGTTTTTTCATGGCGGGGGTCCCGTGGGGAGGCGGAAAACAAAAACCCCGCGACGAAGCGCGGGGTTTTGCGGGCAAGCGGGTTCGGGCTCAGGCCTGAACGTTCTTCGCCTGCGGGCCCTTGGGGCCGTTTTCCACTTCGTAGGAGACCTGCTGGCCTTCCGCCAGGGTGCGGAAGCCTTCGGAGGCGATCGCGGAGAAATGGACGAAGACGTCGGCGCCGCCGTCACTCGGGGCGATGAAGCCGAAACCCTTGGATTCGTTGAACCACTTTACAGTGCCTGTAGCCATGTTGATTACCTCAGTAATGGTGTTGATAAAGGTTGGGATGTTACGAATCTTGCGAGGCATTCAACAGGAGAAAGCAGGAACTGAAAACTTCTGAGGAAAACCGGTAGAGAATGTAACTGCACAGCAGTGTAGCAGCTTTTTCCGGGAAAGAGGGGGAAAGGCGAATTATTTTTCGGCCGGCCGACTCCCCTGCGGGGAGCCGGCGAACCGCTTGTCTCACTTGACGGTGATCTTGCCGACCATGCCGGCCTCCATGTGGCCGGGGACCAGGCAGGCGAAGTCGTAGCTGCCGGGGCTGGTGAACTGCCAGACGAGTTCGCCCGACTCCCCTGGTGCCAGACTGATCATGTTGGGATCGGCGTGCTGCATGTTGGGGTTCTTCTGCATCATCCGCATGTGCTTCTTCAGTTCGCGCATGTCGCCCAGGACCATTTCGTGGCGGCTCTCGCCGTGATTCTCGACCTTGAAGCGAACCGTCTCGCCGGCCTTGAAGGTCAGGTCGGCCGGCTCGAAGCGCATGCTGTCCTGCATCACCACGCGCACGACGCGCCTGGCGTCGGCCGCCTTGCCGGGCCGGCCGATGGCCGATTCATGGGCGTGCTGGCCGTGTTCGTGGCCGCCGGCGTGGTGGTGTTCGCCCTGGTCGTGATGGGCGCCGTGGTCCCGTTCGTGATCGCCGCTGGCAAAGGCCAGGATGGGGGCGGTGGCCAGCAGCAGGATGGAAAGTGCCTTTTTCATGGAAACTCCTCGTGGGTTGGGTGGGATGGGGGGATCAGAACCAGAAGCGCAGCCCGGCGATCAGGCGGGTCTGGCGCGGATCGGCGCCAGCCGCTTCGGTGAAGCGCCGGGTCTCGCCGTATGCGTTGGCCCATTCGAGGCCGAGATAGGGGGCCAGTTCCCGCCGGATTTCGTAACGCAGGCGCAGGCCGAAGCTGGCGACCGACAGGCCGGCGCCCTGGCCCCGGGCAGGATCGCGCTGGCTGTACCAGTCGGCCTCGAAGCGTGGCGTGAGGATCAGCCGCTGGGTGAACAGCAGTTCGTATTCCACTTCGAGATTGAAGGCGGCGGCGCCGGCCTCGCCGAGGTAGGCGGTGGCGTCCACCTCGAACCAGTAGGGGGCCAGTCCCTGGAAGCCGGCGGCCAGCCAGGCGCGGTCGTCCGTCGCCTCGAGGGTGTCGTAGCGCAGGCCGAGCTGGGCGTCCCAGAAGGGGGCGACGGCGTGGGTCCAGACCAGATCGGTGGTGGTCTCCTCCAGCGCGCCCGCTTGCCAGTCGCCTTCCGATTTCAGGGTGAGACGATCGTAGTCGCGCCCGAACCAGGCCTGCAGATCCCAGGTGCCGGAGGTGCGATCGTCCACTCGAACCGCTTCCAGCCGCTGCATCCACAGGGAGAAGAAGTTCTGCTCGTCGGCGAAACGGGGGCGCATGCCGCCGAAGTCGAGCCCGTCTGCATAGGCATGGGGATCGCGGGCGTCGGGCGGCGGCGCGCCGCCCTGCATGGCGCCCATGTGCATGGCCTTGCCCGCGGGCATGCCGGGCATGGCAGGGGTTTCGGCCTGGGCGCCCAGGGCCGGAAGCAGGAGCAGCAGGCCGATCCGGAGTCGATGCATGGCGCGGTTCCTCATGTCAGGACACCACCACTTCGCGGAACATGCCGGCATCCATGTGGTAGAGCAGGTGGCAGTGCCAGGCCCAGCGACCGAGGGCGTCGGCGGTGACGAGAAAGCTCACCCGCTGGGCCGGCTGCACGCTGATGGTGTGGCGGCGGGCGAGGAAGCGGCCGTCGGGGCTTTCCAGTTCGCTCCACATGCCGTGCAGGTGCATGGGGTGGGTCATCATGGTGTCGTTGTGCAGGATCACCCGCAGCCGTTCGTTGTGGCGGAAGTGCACGGGCGTGGACTTGCCGAACTCCAGGCCGTCCAGCGACCAGGTGTAGCGCTCCATGTTGCCGGTCAGGTGCAGTTCGATCTCCCGCTCGGGTTCCCGTTCGTCGAGCGGGCCGCCGAGGGTGCGGATGTCGGCGTAGGTGAGCACCCGGCGGCCGTTGTCGCGCAGGCCCACGCCGGGATCGTCGAGATTGGTGCGCGGCATGTCCACCCGCATGTCGACACTGGGGCCGTATTCGGTGCGGGCATGGCGCGCGTGGACGGGATTCATGCCGCCATGCCCCATCCCGCCGCCCTGGGCCATGGCGCCCATCATGTCCACCATCGACAGCCAGCGGGGCGGGTCGAGGGGCGGCACCTCGGCGGTCAGGGCCGGATCGGGCGTGAGCGTGCCGCGGGCGTAACCGGTGCGATCCATGGACTGGGCGAAGATCGTGTAGGCGCGATCGGCCTTCGGCGCCACGATGACGTCATAGGTCTCGCCGGGGCCGAAGCGGAACTCGTCCACGGTCACCGGTTCGATGTCCTGGCCGTCCACGTGCACCACGGTCATCTTCAGGCCGGGGATGCGCACGTCGAAGAAGCTCTGGGTTCCGCTGCCGATGAAGCGCAGGCGCACCCGCTCGCCGCGTTTGAACAGGCCGGTCCAGTTTCCGGCCGGGGTAGTGCCGTTCATCAGGAAGGTGTAGGTGTAGGCAGAGATGTCGGCCAGGTCGGTGGGACTCATGCGCATGCGGTTCCACATGCGGCGTTTTTCCCAGGCGGCCTTGAGGCCCAAGGTGTTCACGTCGCGCAGGAAGTCGCCCACCGTGAGCTGGTTGAAGTTGTAGTAGTCGCTCTGTTTCTTGAGCTTGGCCAGCACGGTCAGCGGATCTTCGTCGGTCCAGTCGGAGAGTTGCACCACGTAGTCGCGGTCGGCGCGGATGCGGTCGCCCTCGGCCGGATCGACGATGATGGTGCCGTACATGCCGGTCTGTTCCTGGAAGGCGGTGTGGGAGTGGTACCAGTAGGTGCCGGCCTGCTGCACCTTGAAGCGGTAGACGAAGGTTTCGCCGGGCGCGATGCCGGGAAAGCTCACGCCGGGCACGCCGTCCATCCGGTAGGGCAGGATGATGCCGTGCCAGTGGATGGAGGTGGAGACGGGCAGGCGGTTGGTGACGCGGATGGAGACCGTGTCGCCCTCGCGCCAGCGCAGGACGGGGCCGGGAATGTGGCCGTTGATGGTGGTGGCCGTGCGTGGCGTGCCGGTGAAGTTCACCGGCGTTTCGGCGACGACCAGGTGGAAGTCGGTGCCGGAGAGCACCGGCGGCGTGCCGGTGCCGGTGCGCCCGGCTTCGTCCGCCCGCGCCGGGGGCAGCAGCGGGGCCAGGCCCAGCAGGGCGCCGCCGGCGGCGAGCCCCTGCACGAAGCGCCGGCGGGCCGGATCGCGGGGGCGCAGCAGCGCGTCGGGCAGGTTGTTCATCGCGGCAGACCTCGGAGCAGGGACGGATTCGCGCCCATCCTGCCCGATGCCGGCTTTCGGGGACATGACCGGTCCATTACAATCCCGTCATGTTCTCGTCAGGAGATTGCCAGTGGCCGTGTGTCAGGCTGTTCCGGAAATTCGCGTTTTCCGGAGCCTGTCAGCCATGTGTCCCGTCCGCCGGCCCGATTCCGGCATGAAGATCCTGATCGTCGAGGACGAGCAGAAGATCGGCGACTATCTGCGCCAGGGGCTCGGCGAGGCCGGCTTCGTGGTGGATCTGGCCCGCAACGGGTTGGATGGCCACCATCTGGCCATGACCGGCGAATACGATCTGATCATTCTCGACGTGATGCTGCCCGACGTGGACGGCTGGAAGATCCTCGAGGGGCTGCGCGCGGCGGGCAACCGCACGCCGGTGCTGTTTCTCACCGCGCGCGATGCGGTGGAGGATCGGGTGCGGGGGCTGGAGCTGGGCGCCGACGATTACCTGGTCAAGCCCTTCGCCTTCGCCGAATTGCTGGCGCGGGTGCGCACGCTGCTGCGCCGCCGCGAGCGCGAGCCGGTGGAGAGCGTGTTGCGCGTGGCGGATCTGGAGCTGGATCCGCTCAAGCGCCGGGTGAGCCGTGCCGGTCGATCCATCCGGCTCACGGCGCGGGAATATGCCCTGCTCGAACTGTTGCTGCGCCGGCGTGGCGAGGTGCTGCCGCGCTCGCTGATCGCCTCCCAGGTCTGGGACATGAACTTCGATTCCGATACCAACGTGATCGACGTGGCCATCCGCCGGCTGCGCGCGAAGATCGACGATGACTTCGAGCCGAAGCTGATTCAGACCGTGCGCGGCATGGGTTACATGCTGGACGTGCCCGATGGGGCGTGAGGCGCGGCCGGTCTCCCTCGGCCTGCGGCTGACCCTGCTGTTCGGCAGCGTGGCGGCGGTGGTCTTCGCCGGCTTCGGCTGGCTGATCGAGGATGCCATCCAGCGCCACTTCGCCAGCGAGGATCTCAGCGAGCTGCGCAGCATCGTGCGGGCCGTGGATCGGGTGCTCGCCAGCGGGGCGCCCGCCGGCAGGCGGTTCGACGACATCCTGGTGGGGCACCATGCCGCCTCCCTGGTGATCGCCACGCCCGATGGCCGTGTGCGCTATCGCAGCCGCGGGCCGGATCTCGCGCCCCTGCTGGCGGCGACGCCGGGCGGCGCGGCGCCCGTGGCGCGGATCTGGCTGGATCAGGGCCATCGCTACCGGGTGCTGATGCAGCGCCTGGCCGATGGCCAGCGCATCGTCGCGGCCGTGCCCATCGACTATCACCAGCGTTTCTTCAAGCGCTTCCGGATCACGCTCTGGTCGATGATCGCCAGCGGCATCGGCATCGTGAGCCTCATGGGCTGGCTGGCGGTGCGCATGGGCCATGCGCCCCTGCGGGCCATCGTGCGCCGGATCCGGCGGATCAGCGCCGACGAGCTGGACGTGCGCCTCGCACCGGAAACGCTGCCGCGCGAGCTGCGGGATCTGGCCGTGGCCTTCAACGAGATGCTGGATCGGGTGGAGGCGGCCTTCCGGCGCCTGTCCCACGTCTCCGCCGACATCGCCCACGAGCTGCGCACGCCCATCACCAACATGATGACCCAGACCCAGGTGGCCCTGGCCCAGCAGCGTTCGGTGGAGGCCTACCGGGAAGTGCTGTACTCGAACATCGAAGAGTTCGAGAACATGGCGCAGATGATCAACGACATGCTGTTCCTGGCCCGCGCCGAGAACGGCCGTCCCGCCGGCGAGGCGCTGGATCTGGCCGCCGAGATCGACAGCCTGTTCGAATACTACGAGTTGCTGGCCGGCGAGCGCGACGTGCATCTGGCCCGGGAAGGCGCGGCCCGCACCGCGGGCGACCGGGCCATGCTGCGCCGCGCCTTCGGCAACCTGCTCTCCAACGCCATTCGCCACACCCCGCCGGGCGGCACGGTGCGGGTGACGCTGGCGCAGGCGCGCGGCCGGGCCCGCGTCAGCGTGCACAATCCCGGCCCGCCCATTCCGGCGGCGCATCTGCCGCACCTGTTCGAGCGCTTCTACCGGGTGGATGCCGCCCGTCAGGGCACCGGCAGCGGCCTGGGCCTGGCCATCGTCAAGTCCATCGTCGAGGCCCACGGCGGCCAGGTCTCGGTCGTCTCGAACGAGGCGGGAACCCGCTTCGTCGTCGAGCTGCCGGGTTATTGAACCTGATCATTGCATCAATTCGGCAGCCATCGTGTAGCCCGGATGCAGGTCCGCAGGACCGGAATCCGGGGAAACACCGTTCCCGGATTACGCTGGCGCTCCATCCGGGCTACGTATCTGCCGGGTTATTGAACGTTTCAAGATTGTGCTGACACGAACGGCAGAGGTGTGGGGCGTGCCGGGTTCGTGTTACCGCAGGCCAAAATGTCCGGGAATTCGGAACAGCTATTTCAATAGGTGTCGTCGGCCGGAAGTTCGCCCTGCGAGGGTGCGATGGCCGCGGCGATCGCGTCGAGAAACGCGCGGCCATAGCGGTCCAGTTTGGCTTCGCCCACGCCCGGCAGTTGCAGCAGTTCCGTTTCGCCGGTCGGGCGGTGGCGGGCCATGGCCACCAGCGTGTTGTCGTGGAAGATGATGTAGGGCGGCACGTTCTGTTCGCGGGCCAGGCGGGCGCGCAGTGCGCGCAGCCGATCGAACAGGGGTTCGTCCTCGGGGCGCAGGTCGCCCGCGGCGATCTTCTCGCGCACCGACTTCGGCTTGCGGCTGGCCTTCTTCAGCCTGCGCAGTTGCAGGGTTTGTTCGCCGCGCAGCAGGGGGCGACAGGCTTCCGTGAGTTGCAGGGCGCCGTGGCCGTCCACGTCCACCCGCAGGTAACCGCGGGCGATGAGCTGGCGGAACACGCTGCGCCATTCGCTGCCGTTGAGTTCCCGGCCCAGGCCATGGACCTGCAGGCGATCGTGGCCGAAGCGGCGGATCCGTTCGTCGTCCTTGCCGGTGAGCACGTCGATGAGATAGTTCACGCCGAACCGCTGCCCGGTGCGGTACACGCAGGAGAGGGCCTTGCGCGCCGCCTCGGTGGCCTCCCAGGTCTCGGGCGGCTCCAGGCAGTTGTCGCAGTTGCCGCAGGGGGCGTCACGCACTTCGCCGAAGTAGGCCAGCAGGGCCTGGCGGCGGCAGGTGGTCAGCTCGCACAGGCCGAGCATGGCCTCGAGCTTGTGGTGGATGATCTTCTTGTAGCGTTCGTCGGCGTCCGAGTCCTGGGTCATCTGGCGCAGGGTGATCACGTCCTGCAGGCCGTAGGCCAGCCAGGCGTCAGCGGGCAGGCCGTCGCGCCCGGCGCGGCCGGTCTCCTGGTAGTAGGCCTCGATGCTCTTGGGCAGGTTCAGGTGGGCCACGAAGCGCACGTCCGGCTTGTCGATGCCCATGCCGAAGGCGATGGTGGCGACGATGATGACGCCCTCCTCGCGCAGGAAGCGGGCCTGGTGTTCGGCGCGCACCGCTTCGGGCAGGCCGGCGTGATAGGGCAGGGCGGTGCGGCCCTTCGTCTGCAGCCACCGGGCCACGTCTTCGACCTTCTTGCGCGACAGGCAGTAGACGATGCCGGCGTCTTCGGGATGCTCGCGCTCGAGGAAGCGCCACAGGCGCTCGCGGGCGTTGCCGCCCTCGCTCAGCAGGTAGCGGATGTTGGGGCGGTCGAAGCTGTTGACGAACACCGCTGCCGCCTCGAGGGCGAGCTGCTCGACGATCTCCGCGCGGGTGCGGGCGTCGGCGGTGGCGGTCAGGGCGATGCGCGGCACCTGCGGATAGCGCTCGTGCAGGAGCGAGAGCTGGCGGTATTCGGGGCGGAAGTCGTGGCCCCACTGGGAGACGCAGTGGGCCTCGTCGATGGCGAACAGGGCCAGGGGCACGTCATCGAGCAGGCGCAGGGTGCTCTCCGCCAGCAGCCGTTCCGGCGCGAGGTAGAGCAGATCCAGCTCTCCCCGGCGCAGGGCGGTTTCCACTGCCCGCCGAGTGTCGGCATCCTGGGTGGAGTTGAGGAAGGCGGCGCGGATTCCCAGCTGGCGCAGGGCGTCCACCTGATCCTGCATCAGGGCGATGAGCGGCGAGACCACGATGCCGGTGCCTTCGCGCAGCAGGGCGGGGATCTGGTAGCACAGCGACTTGCCGCCGCCGGTGGGCATCAGCGCCAGCACGTCGCGGCCGGCGAGCAGCGCCTCGATGATGGCCGCCTGGTTGAGGCGGAAGTCGTCGTAGCCGAAGCGGCGGCGGAGGAGATCGCGGGCGGCGTCCATGTCGGGACCTCAGGGAAAAGGGGGAAGATACAAGGGAAAGGGGCGAGCCAGGGGACGTTCGTGTTCCCCGCTCAGGCGGCCAGGGGTTCGATTTTCTTCAGCTCCTTGTCCGCGGCCAGGCGGGCAGCTTCGAGATCGTAGTCGGCCTGCAGCCCCATCCAGAACTGTTCGGAAGTGCCGAGTGCCCGTGCCAGGCGCAGGGCGGTGTCGGCGGTGATGGCGCGTTTGCCATGGACGATTTCGTTGATCCGCCGGGGCGGTACCCCCATGGCCCGGGCCAGGCGGTTCTGGCTGATCCCGAGCGGCTCGAGAAACTCTTCACGCAAAACTTCGCCGGGATGGATGTTGGGCAGTCGTTTCATGGTCTCACCGGTGGTAGTCGACGATTTCCACGTCATGGGCGTGGCCGGCGGCCCAGCGGAAGCAGAGGCGCCACTGGTCGTTGATGCGGAGGCTGTACTGGCCCTTGCGCCGGCCTTTCAGGGCTTCCAGTCGGTTGCCCGGGGGGATCCGCAGATCATCGAGGTGCCGGGCGTTGTTGAGCATCCGCAGTTTGCGGCGGGCGATGCGCTGGATGGACGCCGGCAGGCGTCGCGATGGCGTGCCCTGCCAGATCCGTTCGGTTTCCCGATCCCTGAAACCGGTAATCATGGGCAAAGTATAGCGTTACGCGTTATATAACGCAAGGCGTCATGGGGTTCACTCCAGCGGCCTGAACAGTTCGGCGATCTCCTCGGCGCCGGGGAGCTTGCCGTGGTCGGCGCCGGCGAAGAGGTTGTCGGCGAGCTGGCGCTTGCGGGCCTGCATTTCCTGGATGCGCTCTTCCACCGTGCCTTCGGTGAGCAGCTTGTAGACGAAGACCGGCTTGTCCTGGCCGATGCGGTGGGCGCGGTCGGTGGCCTGGTTCTCGACGGCGGGGTTCCACCAGGGATCGTAGTGGATCACGGTGTCGGCGGCGGTGAGGTTGAGACCGGTGCCGCCGGCCTTGAGGCTGATCAGGAACAGCGGCACCTCGCCGTTCTGGAAGCGTTCGATGGGGGTGGCCCGGTCGCGGGTGCGTCCGGTGAGCTTGACGTAGTCGATGCGCCGCGCCTCGAGTTCTTTTTCGATGAGGCCGAGCATGGTGGTGAACTGGGAGAACAGCAGGACCCGCCGGCCTTCGTCGAGCAGTTCCGGCAGCAGTTCCATGAGCAGTTCCAGCTTGGCCGAGTGCTTCACCTTGCGGGCGGCGTCGAGCTTCAGCAGGCGCGGATCGCAGCAGATCTGGCGCAGCTTGAGCAGCGCGTCCAGTACTTCGATGTGGCTGCGCTTGAGGCCCTTGCGGGCGATGGCCTCGCGCACCTTGCCGTGCAGGGTCAGGCGGATGGATTCGTACAGATCCCGCTGCGCGCCGGTCAGCGGCACGCTGCGCACGATTTCGGTCTTGGGGGGCAGCTCGCCGGCCACTTCCTCCTTGGTGCGGCGCAGCATGAAGGGCGCCACCCGGCGGGCCAGGCGGTTTGAGCGCTCCGCATCGCCGTGCTTCTCGATGGGGGTGCGGAACAGGCGGCGGAACTGGCGCTCGTCGCCCAGAAGGCCCGGCATCAGGAAGTGGAACAGCGACCACAGCTCGCCCAGGTGGTTCTCCAGCGGGGTGCCGGTCAGGCACAGGCGCTGGCGGGCCTCGATGCGCCGCGCCACCTGGGCGGCCTTGGCCTTGGGATTCTTGATCTGCTGGGCTTCGTCGAGGATCAGCAAGTGGAAGGACTGGGCCAGCAGCACTTCCTCGTCGCGCGGCAGCAGGGGATAGGTGGTGAGCACCACGTCGTGCTCGGCGATGCGGTCGAAGTGCTGCTTGCGCTGGGTGCCGTGCAGGGTGAGCACCGACAGATCCGGCGCGAAGTGGGCCGCCTCCTGCCGCCAGTTGTGCATCAGGCTGGTGGGGGCCACCACCAGGGCCGGCCGGTCCAGGCGGCCTTCGGTCTTCTCCTTGAGGATGTGGGCCAGGGTCTGGACGGTCTTGCCCAGGCCCATGTCGTCGGCGAGGATGCCGTGCAGCTCGTTCTCGCGCAGGAACTGCAGCCAGCCGAGGCCCTCCCGCTGGTAGGGCCGCAGCTCGGCGTGGAAGGCCGGTGGCGGATCGGTCGGTTCGATGGCCTCGAAGCCGCGCAGTTTCTCGGCCAGGGAGCGCAGGCGTTCGCCGCCGCGCCAGTGCAGATCCTCACGCCGGCTCAAATCCGCCAGCTCGGCGGCGCGCCATTCGGACAGCCGCAGGCGGCCGTCACGTTGCATGCTCTCGTTGTCGAACAGTTCCACCAGCACGTCGAGGATCTGGCCCACCCGGCGGGTGGGCAGGGGCAGGATACGCCCGTCTTCCAGGGTATAGAGGCTCTTGTGCTCGGGCGGCGCTTCGCGCATCTCGGCCCGCTGTTCCGGGCGCATGTGCTCGAAGGCATCGAGGAGGATGGGCAGCAGGGGCACCCGCTCCCCGTCCACCTCGATGCCCAGGTCGAGATCGAACCAGTGGTTGTCGGGTTGCTCCTCCAGCGCCAGTTCCCAGTCCGATACCTGGGCGATGCGATAGGGAAAATCCTCGTCGATCTCGATCCGCCAGCCTTCGGCCTGCAGATCCGGCAGGGTTTCGAACATGAAAGTGAGCCAGATGGCTTCCGCGTCCGCATCCAGGTCCGGATCCAGATCGTCGGCCACCAGGGTGCCCGGTCCGAAATCCGGCAGATCCGGCTCGTCCAGGGCGTATTCCTCGGTAGAAATCAGGCCGGCGGCGAGCAGTGTCTCCAGGGCGCGCTGCTCCGCCTGGCGATCGCGGCGCAGACGCCGCAGGCGGCCATTTTCGTAGCGGTCGATGGTCGCGGCGGCATGGGGGTCCGCCGGCAGAATCAGGCCATCGTAGTCGAAGGCCAGTTGCAGGAAGGGCTCGGGGGGATACAGCGTGTCGATGTCATCGCGCAGCCAGGGTGGAGTTATCCACTCGTCTACCGGAATCCGCAGGGCGCCGAGCCGCGCCACGGGAACGGGCGGCCCGGCCGCGACCTCATCGACCGGAATGGGGGCCGGCAGCGGCAGCTTCACCGGCAGGCTCGACAGCCGCTCGCTCACGGCGGCGATTTCCTCCGGTGCCACGGGCGGGGCCTGGGTCCAGGCCTCCAGCAGTGCGGGAGTGAGTTCGGTTTCCAGGGGGCCGCATTCGCCGCTGGCGGGATCCACGTACCAGGGGGGTTGCAGGGGCAGCACCACGGTGCCGGGCGTGCCGAGTTCGAGGATCGGCGTCTGCCGGCCGTGGGCGTCCGGTTCGCTCCAGGCCGGCACCGCATGGCGCGGCTCGCCCTCGCGCAGCACCGGGCCGTTCTTGTCCTGCCAGCGGCAGCGCCCGGTGGCCAGCATGGCGCGCAACACATCCTCGGCATCGGGTCCGCTGAGCCGGGTCGGCGGCTCGCCGGTGGCGCGGACATGTTCCATCATCCGGCGCAGGATGGCCTGATCCGAGGGCAGGATGTGGGCGGCGGGGCGCCCCTGCTGAATGCTGGCCGGGTTGTACCGGCTGCTGTTGCCGAAGGTGCCGTTCTTGAGCAGGTAGGCGCTCAGCAGCTCCACTTCCACCTGGTAAGGATTGCGCTGCACGAGGACGTACAGCAGGCGCCGGCGCACCGTGGGGGGATAGCTTTCCTTTTCGGCCTGCCGGGGCAGCGGCGTGGTGACGCTCTGGATACGCTCCAGCCAGCCGTTCACCGCTACCGGTTCCGGCGGGGTGGAGGGGGGGGCGGCAGGGGTAGGCGCGGGCGGGGTTTCCGCCTCGGCCAGCGCCGCGAACAGCGCCGCGGCCACGTGCTTGCAGTTGTAGCCCACGGGGCAGGTGCAGATCCCCTCGATGTTGCGGAAACGCTTGCTCCCGCTGATCCGGATTTCCACCGCGTAGGGCCGCGAGCGGGTGCCGCGCACCAGTGCCTCGATGTGCTTGCCTCCGCGATCCACGTGCAGTTGGGCGACCTTGCCCTGGTGGAAATAGGCCTCACCCCGGTCGATGAAGCGGCCTTCGAGATTGTCGTCGATGTCGTGGTGGGTGAAGGGCAGGGAAGGCATTACGGCAGCGGGAAGCGGCAGGATCGGCGTATTCTATCCTGTTCGACGCATTTTTTGGGGAAAGTTTCGGGCACGCGCTTGCAACCGGACAACGCCGTGCCCATGCTGTGTTTGTCCTCAACCGTAAGGAGTCGTCGAATGTCACAAGTGATTTTCCAGATCGTCATGGACGAGCGCACCCGCCGGCGCATGATGATCGCCGGCGTGCTGATGCTGATCCTCGGGGCGCTTGGCGTGGTGGTGCCGCAGGTGCTGTCCTTCACCCTGTCGCTGCTGGTGGGGGCGCTGCTGATCGCTGCCGGACTGGTGAGCCTGTATCTCACCTGGTATGGCTACCAGCGCAGCCTGCTGGCCTGGTTCAAGCCGGTGATCCTGCTGGTGATCGGCCTGCTGATCGCCTTCCATCCGGTGGCCGGGCCGGCAGCCATCGGGCTGGTGCTGATTCTCTATTTCCTGCTCTCGGCCTTCGCCGGAATCAGCCTTGCCCTGGCCCTCAGGCCCGTGCCGGGGTGGGGCTGGCTGCTGTTCAGCGGGCTGGTCTCGGCCGTACTGGCCCTGATTTTCATCGCCGGCTGGCCCTTCGAGGCCCGCTGGCTGGTGGGCCTGTTCGTGGGCATCAACCTGATCTTCGACGGAATTTCCCTGCTGATGGTCGGCCTGGCGGCACGAAATACCTGATCCGGAAAGGAATAACGCCATCGCAAGGCGATGGCGTTGGGGAGATGGTGGCCAGGGACAGAATCGAACTGCCGACACGGGGATTTTCAGGGCCTGTAAAATCAATAACTTACTGATTATCTTGGAACAGGGAATGTTCGGTACAGTTTGGAATGTTTTGTTGATTCAATAGGTTAGGTCAGGTTGATGCAGGGAGGGGAAACTGGGCAGTGTACCGGGAGTGTACCGCGTCATTTTCCACAAGGAGCAGTGAGAAAAGGGGGTAGCTCCCGCCGCAACCGCCAACTAAATTAGCGGCATTTGCTGGGCTTGGACCGCTTGTGCCTGCGGACAGGCACGGTCTTCGGCCCAGGCTTCTTACCATCCCGCACTTGACGGGGTTTCATAGCAGGCTGTTGAAAAATCACCTTGAAAACCGGTCAATACCTTTCCTGAATCAACCTGACCACCAGGCGCATTGGTCCTTGAATGCCAAAACAAGCACTTTTTTCTCAAATCCTGAATTCCGGGCGCACGTACCCCAAGGAGCGACACGCATCAACATGACACCACCCCCAGATTGCACATCCGAACCAGGTTGTAGGCCGCCAGGGTTAGCATGAATTGAAACTCCAGCTTCTCCTTGCCCACAAACCGGCTCTTGCGCAAACCACCCACGGTCTTCAACCAGCCAAAGACCTCTTCAATCCGCTTGCGGATTTTCTGGCTTTGCTGGTAACCCGGGTGGCGGGTCGTGCGTCCGTCAATCGCCGACGAACGCCGAGTGTCATTCTGGGCCACGTGGTGCGTGATGTTCCGCTCTCGCATCTGCGCCACGAAGTCCCCCGTGTCGTAGTTTTTGTCCGCGCCCAGCGTGGCTCGACCTTCCACACCGAGCGCATCCACAAGTTCGACGGCGGCTTCCCGTTGGCCGTGCCCGTCGCCTGGGTCACCTCGCCTTCCACAACCAGGCCATGCCGGTTTTCCATCATGGCATGGCCCATGTACGACAACTTCGCCGCCGCCCCCGCGCTTTTCTTGAACAGCAGAGCGTCCGGGTCGGTCTTCGATTCATGCGTGTCGCGCGAGCGCTTCTCGCCCCGGAAATCCACCGTGGGATTGCGGCCTCCGCCCCCACCACCCGGCGGCTCCGATTCGTCCTTCGGGCGATAGCTCTTGTGCGAGGCCAGCGCTTCCAGCAGTGTGCCGTCCACGCTGAAATGCTCTTTCGACAGCAGGCCCGCCGCTTCGGCCTGGGCTCGCACTTCGGAAAAAAGCGGCGGGCAATGTCCCCTTCCAGCAGCCGGTCCCGGTTCTTGCTGAAAGTGGAGTGGTTCCAGACCTCGTCATCCATCGAGAAGCCCACGAACCACCGAAACAGCAGGTTGTAGTCGATTTGCTCCACCAGTTGCCGGTCGCTGCGGATGGTGTACAGGGCCATCAGCAGCTGGGCTCGAAGCAGTTTCTCCGGCGGAATCGAGGGCCGACCGTGTTCGACGTTCAAGGCCGCAAAATCGTCATCCAGCCGCTCCAGTGCCTTGTCCACCATCTCCCGGATGGGCCGCAGCGGGTGGTCCGCCGGGACGCGCTCCTCTGGAATGACTGCGCTGAACAGCGTTTCTTGATGTGTGTCGGGTCCGCGCATCAAGGAATGCTCCAAAACAACAGAATCAGGGCCATTGTGGCAAAATTGGGGGCTTTTTCAACAGCCTGTTAGTACAAGCCATGGCTATACCTCCATTGACCAGTAGCAGGTTTGAGCCTGCTGCTCTGGAAGCCCTATTGCTCCCTGCTTGTTGAGCATAAGGGCTGAGTCGCTGAAGATAAGCGGCGGGCGCTACCAATTTAAAAAGATTACACCTGTAGCTGTGGCGCATAAAGATAAGAGATCGTCTCGCCATCAGCTGTTTCTCTATAAGCCACTTCTTTGTGAGAGAAATCCTTTATGGCCGTAGACCCAAAGGACTTGAAATATTCATTGACCTCAGCGAGCACCTTTAGCTCAGAATCGATAAAGACAGAAAGGTCTGGTTCAACATTGGATAAATACTTTGAGCCCGAATATTCCCCAAAGAGAACCTCCTCAACAGTCAACTCCCCGCCCCTCGTCAATTCCGCGGTAAAGAATTCATAATTGTTTGGTACTGGGCCATATTGGAGGTGAACATATTTCGCGCCCGTGATTGCAATAGAATATTCCTTGAAATGCTTGAAGTCGGCGTAGAAGAGGAGTTTATTAAGTTTTGTCTTTAGCACACCACCCTTACAAAAATAAAGAATCGCATTGAATAATTTTGTTAGAGAAAACCGAACAAACCCGCTATATTCATCAGGATCATAACGACCAAAACGTTCTTCAAAAATCATTTCGAAAGAGCAAGCCTCTTCTTCAGCGGCACTCAGTTCGGTTACAAGACGCTCACGCTTTTCAGGGCTCAAGGTGGCCGGCGACTCCTCAATAATCTTCAAAAGATTATGCGGCTCCATTGCCAAGCGAAGAATCTTTTCATGAGCTTCATCTTGAAGCGCACCATTCTCATAACGACTGAGCGTAGCACCTCCCCAGCCGAGCAACCGACTTAATTCCTTTTGTGTAAGCCCATATTGCTTGCGCCAGGCACGAATCTCTTCGGGTTGGAGCATGCCTCGACGGTGTCGATATTCTCGATAAGCAATTTCAAGCGCATCGTGGCCGCGAGTATTTTCAAATTCCTCGCCACATTCGGAACACTTGAAATACTCCGCCTCCACTTCAATCGGTTCACCTCGAACTTCGATAGTTTCTTTTTCGCGGATCATGGAGAGATCCGTTTCTTTTTCGCAATTTGGACAGATGCCTTTCATCACCGTTACCTCCATATCTTCCATTGTGCTTCCATTACCTGTAGGGATATGTCAGCGGATATTTCGCGATATGGAAGGAAATACATTTCGCGATTTTAGTTGTTCCAACAGCTGCAACCTTTAGTTTGATATACACCTCGTACCCATCCAGATCTTTCCCGAATTCCCAAATTTCACCAGGCCTGTTGTGGTCAGGTTTCGGGCCAGCGCAATAATCTGCAACAGACAATCCAAGTAGGATCTCTTCCACGTTTTTCTTGGTAAGGCCCAAGAATCGCATGGTTTCTCTCGCCCCAGCACGAGGCACGAGGTCGATACCACTTCCTGTGGTAACCGTTTGTTTAAACTCCAGCAGAAACGTGCGGACCGCATCAGGCACCAAGTCTCTTCCTTATGCTTATCGGCAGATCTTATAAATTCTATACTATATGATATCTAAATCAATGAAAATTTATCATATAGTGCATTCTCTAGTATGTCGCCAGCTTCGATTTACCAGCATTGACTATCAAGCCATTGACTCCTATACTTTCCTATAGAGTATTAAAGTAGACAATTGCCATGCGAATCATCTGCCTCCCCGAAAACAAACTTGCCCCCCTGCTCCAGATGGGCGCCGCCATCGAGGACCTGACACCCCGGGGTCTGTGGAATACGCACTACCATCTCGTCTCCATGTCCGATGAGCAGTTCGAGGCTTTGCAGGAGATCTACGGGGAAGTTGCCGAGCGGGAAATGGAGGATGTCACGCCGGCCATGGTGAGACGCCCATTGACTGAGAACAGCGGGTTTCTCTACTGCCGGGGGGGGCGAATCCCCAACGGCACACGGCTGCGCGCTCATTATCTGGCGTGCGACTACGAGGCCGAGGTACGCGGCGGCAAGGTCTGGTTCAACCAGAAGGCCTACGATTCCCCGTCCAAGGCCGCCCGCGCCATCACAAAAAGTCAGGCAAACGGCTGGAAATTTTGGGATTATTACGACGAGGAATCCGGCCAGTGGCGCAGCCTGAGCCACTTGCGGGCGAAAGCGAACAAGCCGGAACCGGCAGCAACCCTGGAATAACGACGCGACAATGCCTGGTCCCAACCAGAACCCCGAGCAAAAGGCCCGTGACAACATCGATGCCATGCTGGCGCAGTCCGGCTGGGTGGTTCAGGACAAGAAGAAGATCGACTTCAGTGCCGGACCCGGTATCGCCGTGCGCGAGTACCAGACCGACATCGGGCCGGCCGATTACGTACTGTTCGTGGACAAACAGGCCATCGGCGTCATCGAAGCCAAACCGGAATCCTGGGGCCACAAGATCACCACGGTTGAGGAGCAGTCACAGGGCTATGCGGCCGCCGAACTGAAATGGGTCAAGAACAATACACCCCTGCCCTTCGTCTACGAAAGCACCGGCGTCATCACCCGCTTCACCAACGGCCGCGACCCCAAGCCCCGTTCGCGCGAAGTATTCACTTTCCACCGTCCCGAAACCCTGGCCGAATGGCTAACCCAGCCCAACTCCCTGCGCGGCCGCCTGCACCAGCTCCCGGCACTGGATCACAGCGGCCTGCGCGACTGTCAGATCACTGCCATCGAAAACCTGGAGACCTCGTTCAAGGCTGACCGCCCGCGCGCCCTGATCCAGATGGCCACCGGCTCCGGCAAAACCTACACTGCCATCACCAGTATCTACCGTCTGCTCAAACACGCCGACGCCAAACGCATCCTGTTTTTAGTCGATACCCGAAACCTCGGTGAACAGGCCGAGCAGGAGTTCATGGCCTACCTGCCCAGTGACGACAATCGCAAGTTCACCGAGCTGTATAACGTCCAGCGTCTGAAATCCTCCTTTGTCGCCAGGGACAGCCAGGTCTGCATCAGCACCATTCAGCGCATGTACTCCCTGCTGAAGGAACAGGAACTCGATGATGCCGCCGAGGAAATCAATCCGGCCGAACTGGTGCAGCCAAAAGAGCCCTTGCCGGTGGTCTATAACCCGAGGATTCCCATCGAATTCTTCGATTTCATCTTCATCGATGAGTGCCACCGCTCCATCTATAATCTCTGGCGGCAGGTGCTGGAGTATTTCGACGCCTACCTGATTGGCCTTACCGCCACGCCGGACAACCGAACCTACGGTTTCTTCCACAAGAACGTGGTCAGCGAATACGACCACGAGAAGGCCGTGGCCGACGGCGTCAACGTGGGCAATGAGATCTATCTCATCGAAACAGAGCGCACGAAACAGGGCGGCACGCTGAAATCCGGCCAGCAGGTGGAAAAACGCGAGCGCCTCACCCGCCGCAAGCGCTGGGAGCGCCAGGACGAAGACGAGGCCTACAGCGCCAAACAGCTCGACCGGGACATCGTCAATCCAGATCAGATCCGCACCGTCATCCAGGCCTTCCACGACAGGCTGCCGGAGATCTTCCCCGGCCGCAAGGAAGTACCCAAGACCCTGATCTTCGCCAAGACCGACAGCCACGCCGACGACATCATCCAGACCGTGCGCGAAGTCTTCGGCGAGGGCAACGAGTTCTGCAAGAAGGTCACCTACCAGGCCAAGGAAGACCCCAAGTCCGTCTTGGCCCAGTTCCGTAACGACTACAACCCCAGAATCGCCGTCACCGTGGACATGATCGCCACCGGCACCGACGTCAAGCCGCTGGAGTGCCTGCTGTTCATGCGCGACGTGAAAAGCCGCAACTATTTCGAGCAGATGAAAGGCCGCGGTACCCGTACCCTGGACTATGATGATCTGAAGAAGGTCACGCCGTCCGCCACCAGTGCCAAGACCCATTACGTGATCGTCGATGCCATCGGCGTAACCAAATCCCTCAAAACTGCCAGCGAGCCGCTCATCACCAAGCCTTCAGTGCCACTCAAGGATCTCGCCATGGGCCTGATGATGGGCGCGCGCGATGAGGATACCGTCAGTTCCCTGGCCGGACGGCTGGCGCGGCTCGACAAACAGCTCGACGACAAGGACCAGCAGCGTATCAAGGAGAAGACCGGAGGTATCCCCCTCAAACAGATTGTCGGCCGCCTGCTCGACGCCATCGACCCTGACCGGATCGAGGTCCGCGCCTGCGAGATCGCAGGCATCCCGGAAACCGGCGACCCTGGCGACGATGCCCGCAACAAGGCCCGCGAAGAGCGGGTAGGCGAGGCCGCCAATGTCTTCACCGGCGAACTCATCGAACTGCTCGACGCCATTCGCCGCGACAAGGAACAGACCATCGACCACGACAACCTCGACAGGCTCACCCGCGCAGAATGGGCTGGTGATGCCGAGGAAAACGCCAAACAAATGGTTCAGGACTTCAGCGCATACCTCGAAGCCCACCGCGATGAAATCGAGGCGCTGACCATTTTCTATCAGACTCCACAGCGGCGCAGCGAATTGACTTACGCCATGATCCATGAACTATTCAACAAGCTCAAAAGCGACCAGCCAAAACTCAGCCCCCTGCGGGTCTGGCGCGCCTACGCCCTGCTCGACGACTACAAAGGCAGCAACCCCATCAGCGAACTCACCGCCCTGGTGGCCCTCGTACGCCGCGCCTGCGGCATCGACAGCACGCTTTCGACCTACAGTGACACCGTGCGCCGAAACTTCCAGAACTGGATCATGACCCACCACAGCGGCAGCGGCGAAAAGTTCAACGAAGAACAGATGGAATGGCTGCGCATGATCCGAGACCACATTGCCAGCTCCTTTCACATGGAACGGGACGATCTCGAGATGGCTCCCTTTGATGCTAGAGGTGGTATGGGACGGATGTATCAGTTGTTTGGGGACAAGATGGATAAGGTGATCGAAGAGTTGAATAGCGAGTTGGTGGCGTAAAGGTATGGATTCAAAAGAAAAATATCCAACAAGCTGGGCAATTGTTCCCTTGGGTCAATTTGTTGAAAATGAGAAAGGCAAAAAACCTAAAAGACAAGCAGATAAGCCTGATCAGAAATACATTTATCCATATATAGACATTGAGGCATTCGAAAAAGGAGTTATAAAAACTTGGACAGATGGTGAAGGCTGTCGATTTTGTCACGAAACAGACTTTCTGATGGTTTGGGATGGGTCAAGGTCTGGTCTTGTTGGCAAGGGACTTAATGGAGCATTGGGCAGTACTCTGGTTAGGCTCAAGCATCCCCTCATTTTCTACACGATACCAAAGACGTCGGTGAAGAGGCGCTGTTCCTGCAGCATTTCGGCAAATCGTTGCATAAGCGGGCACAGC
>Ga0256841_1000835_pt1 | contig 29154 bp, 28 predicted proteins | sample 356308metaG_FD_185971 | JGI IMG/M metagenome (GOLD analysis project Ga0256841, IMG submission 185971) | Hydrothermal vent microbial communities from Mid Atlantic Ridge, Atlantic Ocean - 356-308 | ecosystem: Environmental > Aquatic > Marine > Hydrothermal vents | place: Atlantic Ocean: Mid... | reverse complement strand
TTGGTAAAAAAACGTTGGAAAGGATTGCAAACCTTACGTAAAACGTTAGGCGATACAACCCTTGGATTTCAACAATACGGAGGGTATGAATTGTTTACCGAGACAGAAGTATACGAACAATGTCTGGCAAAAAAAACCGAAATCAATAAACTGCTATATCCTATATTTAACGAAAATGTCTTTACTTTTTATAATAACACAGTAGGTTTTTCAAATATAAAAAAACAATACGCTTTTAATCCCTACGAGGGGCAACTCGATACCGGTAAAATGATGCTCGCCCTGTTGCAAAAAACACACTGTAAAAAAATCAAAATTATAAACAATTGTACTGTAGAGCAGTTTGTAGAAAATACGGATTCGGTTTCCGTAAAAACCAATTTAGTATCGTTTACTTCCGGCAACTTATTACTGGCAACCAACGGATTTGCACAGCAATTTTTACAAGAAGACTTACAACCTGCCAGAGCTCAAGTACTCATTACCAAACCCATTGATAAATTACATATCAAAGGAACCTTTCATCTAGATAAAGGCTATTACTATTTTAGAAATATAGATAATAGAATTCTGCTCGGAGGCGGTAGGAATTTAGATTTTAGAACCGAAGAAACTATTGAATTTGGCATGACAACATTGGTACAACACAAATTAGAAGCATTGTTAAAAAATGTAATTTTACCCGATACTTCAGTTGAAGTTGACAGGCGGTGGAGCGGAATTATGGGCGTTGGATCTCAAAAAAAAGCCATAGTAAAGCCACTGTCAAACCATGTATTCTGCGGTGTTCGCTTGGGCGGAATGGGAGTTGCCATGGGTAGCGCTGTGGGTAAAGAACTGGCAAATTTGGTAACCTAAAAGTTGTATTTGTAACCTTTGTGGCGGCTTTTTATCAAATAACATACAACTTTTAGTTGTAATAATTCCGATGAAAATAAAAATAACCGGTAAAACCATTAATTTTATATGAACTCGTTTAAACTTTTTGGATTGAAGCGAAAATTAGCTATTTTGTTCCGTGATGAAGACTTTTTTAAGCTGCATAGCAGAGAGTACGGAAGTAAAAAAAGACAAAAGCAGGGAGCAAAAGAGCAATTTTGTAGCCAATTGAAAAATTTAAACGCGTTCTTTATCTTTTTGAGAGCATATAACAGCTATTATGTCAAATAAAAAAAACATCTATGAAGCCAATCGTTTTAATCATCATTTTTTTAAGTTGTAGCCTGAGAGTGCAGGCACAGCAACCCACAATGCCCGAAACTACGGCTAGCATTAATTTTAAAATTAAAAATTTCGGTATCTATGTCAATGGTAGTTTTACAGACATCACCATCCACAGCAATTTTAACAGCAATAATTTGAAGGATAGTTTTATCAATGCTGGCATCAAAGTAAACTCGTTAACCACTCACAATACCAAACGCGATAAACACTTATTCAAAGAAGATTTTTTTGATATAGGAAAATATAAAGAAATACGATTACTATCAACAAATATCCAAAAAGTGTCAGCCAATCAATACAAACTATACGCTCGTTTAACCATAAAGAAAACAACAAAAGAAATAGTCATTCCACTGCATATTACCGAAGCCCAACACACCACCACTATCACTTCAAATTTTAGTATAAACAGAAGAGATTATAAAGTAGGCGCTAACAGCTGGGTATTGTCTGATATTGTAAAAATTCAAGTAGTATATACCATAAAAAAATAAGTTTGAGTAATCATACACATATTGATGTTGTCATTGTAGGCGGTGGACTGGCCGGACTCACTGCTGCCATTCACCTTTCAAAAAAGGGTATCGAGGTACTTGTTATTGAAAAAAATAACTATCCCAAACACAAAGTTTGTGGCGAATATGTTTCTAACGAAGTACTGCCCTATTTGCAATCGTTAGAGATATACCCGTTTAAACATGGCGCAAAAAATATCCACAGGTTTTTATTGAGTACACCCAACAGTAAAAGTATTGAAACCCAATTGCCGTTGGGCGGATTCGGGATAAGCCGCTATACCCTCGACTACCTACTATGGCAAAAAGCCCGGGCAAGCGGGGCACAGTGCATACACGATAAGGTAACCGATATTCAGTTTGTAAATGACGCCTTTGAAATAAAAACAAAAAAGAAACAATACCAATCAAAAATGGCCATTGGAGCCTATGGCAAACGCTCAAACCTCGATAGAACCCTGCACAGAGATTTTATAACGAAAAAATCACCGTTCTTAGCCGTAAAAACACATTTAAAAGGAAATTTTCCTAATGATTTAGTAGCCTTGCATAATTTTAAAGGTGGGTATTGCGGACTCTCAAAAACAGAAAATGACAATATAAACGCTTGTTATATTACCAATTTTAAGTCGTTTCAACACCATAAAAACATTCAAAATTTTCAAGAAAGAGTACTCTGTAAAAACCGATTTTTAAAAGAAGTATTTGAAAATTCAATTGCTGTTTTTGACAAACCCTTAACCATTAGCCAAGTGTCATTTCATTCAAAAACCCCTGTTGAACAACACATTTTAATGTGTGGAGACAGTGCCGGAATGATTCATCCGTTGGCAGGTAACGGAATGAGTATGGCCATTAGAAGTGGCCGGCTCGTATCTCAATTGCTAATCGACTATTTTAGTAAAAAAAAACTCACAAGAGCCACCTTAGAAAAAAAATACAAACAACAGTGGAATACCGCTTTTAAAAGACGCTTAAAAACCGGCCAAATCATAGCCTCGTTTTTTGGAATGGAATATATTTCTGAAATTATGCTCATGGCATTAAAAGGTTTTCCGTCTGTATTGCCAAAAATAATCGAACAAACCCACGGAAAACCCCTGATTGTTGAATGAGTTTTATAGTACCTACCAAATACAGAACCGAAAAAGTTGAGCTTATGGACGATTTTACCATCGGCGGTACCATGCTCGAAAATACCTTAGGCCAATTGGCCACCATTAATCGCTGGTTGGGAGGAAATACCGTTACGATAAACGGAGTGAAAAAACTGCTAAAAAATGTTCCTAAAAAACAACAATATACCATTGTAGATTTGGGCTGTGGCAATGGCGATATGCTCAGAAAAATTGCTAAGTACGGAAAAAAACAAGGCTATCACTTTCAATTAATAGGCATAGATGCCAATGGCAATACCATCAATTTCGCACAAAAATTATCCCAAAAATATTCAGAAATCAGTTATTTACATCAAGATATTTTTTCAGAAGAATTTAAAAAATTAAACTATGATATGGTATTGTCAACATTATTTTTGCATCATTTCTCAGAAGATAAGATAGTTACAGTACTAAACTCCATACTAAAAACTGCCCGTATAGGTGTGGTAGTAAACGATTTACACCGCCATCCTTTAGCCTATTACCTTTTTAAAGCATTGGGGTTGTTTATTCAAAACCCAATGGTAAAAGAAGATGGCTTGATTTCTATTTTAAGGGGATTTAAAAGGGCAGACTTAGAACGAATTTCAAAAAAACTAAAAATAGTAAGCCATATCCAATGGAAATGGGCATTTCGCTATCAATGGATATTAATAAATACCAACACCCAAATTGCAAAAACCAATGAGTAAAAGCTAACAACCAATTATAACAATGAATGTAAAGATTACCTCAGTAGCCAAACAACTTCCCCGGTTTACCCGAACAACCGAAGAAATCATTCCGTATCTAAAAGGTTGGCTGTCAGGACAAGAAGAACGTTTTCAGCGCAAAGTAATAAAGATATTTGTAAATGCAGGCGTCGATAAACGCTACTCTATAATGGATGCACACGAAGTTTTTTCAAATACCTCTTTTGAAGAAAAAAATGATATTTATGTCAGAGAATCTGTCAAACTCGCCGAAGCAGCTTTGCAAAAAGCACTTCAAAAAGTAGCACTCATCCCCGCCGATATCGATTATATCATCACGGTAAGCTGTACCGGCATTATGATTCCGTCATTAGATGCCTATTTAATTAATAAGCTCAAGATGCGCCGCGATATTGTACGGTTGCCGGTAACCGAAATGGGATGTGCCGCAGGAGTGTCTGGAATAATCTATGCCGAGAATTTTTTAAAGGCAAATCCCGGCAAAAGAGCCGCAGTAATTGCCGTTGAATCGCCAACAGCCACCTTTCAATTAGACGATTTTTCGATGGTAAACATCGTTAGTGCTGCCATTTTTGGCGATGGTGCCGCCTGCGTAATCCTCTCATCACATCAAGATGACAAAGGCCCCGAAATACTAGATAAGGCCATGTATCATTTTTACAATGCAGAAACAATGATGGGTTTTAAACTGACAAATACAGGCTTGCAGATGATTTTAGATAAATCGGTACCCGAAAAAATAGCCGAACACTTTCCAAAAATAGTACATCCGTTTTTAGAAAAAAATAATTTGACAATTGCAGCTGTCAACCACCTGATTTTTCATCCCGGAGGAAAAAAAATTGTACAAACCATAGACACCTTATTCGGTTCATTAGGAAAAAATATAGAAGATACCAAAGAAGTCCTTAAATTGTACGGCAATATGTCAAGTGCAACAGTATTGTATGTATTAGAACGGTTTATGGATAAAAATTTGCCCAAAGGTGACATAGGGTTAATGCTGAGTTTTGGCCCGGGCTTTTCAGCACAACGAATATTGTTAGAATGGTAAAAGAATTTCAAACAAAAAATTATTGGGCACTTATTTTAGGAGGCTCAAGCGGATTGGGTTTAGCCACAGCAAAAAAATTGGCAAAGCACGGAATGAATATTTGTATCATTCATCGAAATCGGAAAGCCGAACTACCGGCAATTGAAAAAGAGTTCTTATCGATAAAAAATGAAGGCGTTGAAATACTCTCTTTTAATATAGATGCCTTTAAAGAAGAAAATAGGCAAGCCGTTTTAGGGCAATTAAAAGAAACATTTGGAGATAACCGCAAAATTAAAATGTTGGTACACAGCGTGGCAAAAGGCAATTTAAAACCGATGGTTGCCGACAAAAAACCGGCCTTAAAAAATGACGATTTTCAACTGACTATCAATGCGATGGCCATTAGTTTATACGATTGGACAAAAGCGGTATTTCTCAAAAAACTATTTGCCCATGATGGCAGAATTGTCAGTTTTACCAGTGAAGGAAATACCAAAGCATGGCCCAATTACGCAGCAATATCTGCCGCCAAAGTAACCCTAGAAGCCATCACGAGGAATATAGCGTTAGAATTTGCCCCATACGGAATTAGGGCAAATTGTATTCAGGCAGGCGTTACCGATACGGCCTCATTGAGAGCCATTCCCGGTAGCGAAAAAATCAAGGAATATTCATTAAGGCGAAATCCGTTTCGGCGTTTAACAAGCCCTGAAGACATCGCAAACGTAGTATACCTGTTAAGTAAAGACGAAGCCGCTTGGATTAATGGCTGTGTAATTCCTGTTGATGGCGGTGAGCATATAAGTTGAAATGACAAAAAAAGAAATCATAACATTATTACCTTACCAACAACCCTTTTTGTTTGTTGACGATTTAGACATTATTTCTAAAAATGGTGTTACTGGTTCATATACTTTTAAAGAAGACGAATATTTTTATAAAGGGCATTTTAAAAATAATCCGGTAACACCCGGCGTAATTTTAACCGAAGTGATGGCACAGATAGGTGTTGTTTGCTTAGGGATTTATTTATTGAAAGATGAATTAGCATTAAGTAATAACCGCAACATAGGATTGACTTCCCACAAAATAGATTTTTTTGTACCCGTATATCCCAAAGAAAAAGTAATCGTTATTTCAGAAAAAGTTTATTTTAGGTTTCATAAATTAAAATGTAAAGTAAAAATGGTTAATAAAAAAAATGAATTGGTTTGCAGCGGTGAAATTTCAGGAATGCTAAGCTAAAGAAACCCGGCAGGTTTTGAAAACCTGTTAAGTTTAACAAATACGCAAATAGACAAATTTATGAATAGAGTTGTTATCACAGGCCTTGGCGTGGTGGCTCCTAACGGAGTAGGAATCACCAATTTTACCAAAGCCATCAAAAATGGTATTTCGGGAATTCGATTTTACAAAGAATTGCAAGATTTGAATTTTTCTTGCTGTATAGGAGGTATTCCTCCCATAGCCGAAGAACTAAAACAACAGTACTTTACACCATTGCAGTTGCGCAATTTTAACAGTTCAGGTATTTTATATGGCTGTATAGCAGGAATCGATGCGTGGAAAGATGCAGGTTTATCAGTCGATGCCAAGAGTGAACTCGATGTTGATAGCGGAACCATCTTCGGTACCGGAACTTCAGGAGTAGAAAAATTTAGGGAAGCCATTTATAAATTGGATGCCAAAAAAGTAAAACGATTGGGCAGTACCGTAGTTGTTCAAACGATGGCTAGCGGTATCAGTGCTTATTTAGGCGGAATCTTAGGATTGGGCAATCAGGTAAGTACCAATTCATCAGCCTGTTCAACGGGTGCTGAAGCGGTTTTGATGGGATATGAACGAATAAGACAGGGAAAAGCAAAACGCATGCTGGCAGGTAGTTGTAGCGACCATGGCGTATACCTCTGGGGAGGTTTCGATGCCATGAGGGTAATGACCTATAAACACAACGATACTCCCGAAAAAGGGTCAAGGCCTATGAGTGCCACAGCCTCAGGTTTTGTTCCAGGAAGCGGCGCCGGGGCATTGGTATTAGAATCATTGGAAAGTGCACAAAAAAGAGGAGTAAAAATTTATGCCGAAGTACTTGGAGGTGCCATAAACTCAGGAGGACAAAGAAATGGCGGAACGATGACGGCACCAAATTCTATTGCGGTACAACATTGCATTACACAAGCAATAAAAGATGCCCGAATTACTGCCCGCGATATTGATGCTGTCAACGGACATTTAACCGCAACTATAAAAGATGCCGTAGAAATAAAAAATTGGACAGAAGCACTACAACGGAAAGGGAGCGATTTTCCGTATATCAATTCGTTAAAATCTACCGTTGGCCATTGTTTAGCAGCAGCAGGCGCTATTGAAAGTGTAGCTACGGTATTACAACTGAAAGAAGAATTTATTTTTCCGAATATCAATTGTGAAGATATACATCCCGAAATAAGTGCACTTATCGATGAAGAAAAAATTCCGAGACAAAAGATAACTATAAAACCGAATATTATTGCAAAAGCCAGTTTTGGTTTTGGAGATGTCAATGCATGTGTTATCTTTAAAAAATTTATTGCTACATAAGCAAGAATTGCATCGTAAACAACGTACTAAATGACAAAACAAGAACTCATAAACACCCTGAAAAAAATTGTAAAACCCTATATTCAAGACGAAGTGGCATTTGAAAACTTATCTGAAGAAACTGATTTTATAAACGACCTAAAAATCAATTCAGCCAATTTAGTAGATGTTGTCTTAGATGTAGAAGATGAATTTGATATAGAAATTGACAATGACGCTATGGAAAAAATGTTGACCGTTAAAGCTGCTATTGAAATTATAAATACCAAACTCGGTAAAAAATGATAGGAAATGATATTGTCGATTTACAACTGGCAGCAGTTCAAAGTAACTGGCGGCGAAAAGGGTTTTTAGACAAAGTATTTACCCGTTATGAACAAGAATTGATTTTCAATTCAGCGCAACCATTCCTTATCGTTTGGCGGCTGTGGAGCATGAAAGAAAGCGCGTATAAAATGTATACCAGACAAAATGGAAGGCGTTTTTTTAATCCTAAGAAAATTAGCTGTGAATTGATTGCCGAAAAAAGGGGCAGGATGATTATTAATACTGAAAAATATGTAACGCAATCGCTGTTAAAGAATAACTACATCCATACCATAGCAAGTGTAGAGAACTGCCAAAAAACTCATTATAGGTGTTTTAATATTAAAAACACTTCTTATATTGAACAGCACAGAAGTTGTTATCAACAAGTAAAAAATGCCATCTCAAAAAGGTATGAGTTACCTGTTGAAAAAATTCAAATACAAAAAAATAGTAAGGGCATTCCGCAATGTTATTATCACAATAAAGAGTTCCCCGTTTTCTTATCCATTTCCCATCATGGTAACTACGGTGCCTATGCATTGAAATAAATTAAAACAAGGTTGAAAATTGTAAAAAAAATATGGCGATAAGCATTCAAAAACCACAGAAATGGAAATTACAACACGTAAAAAAGAACTGTACCTGACTTGCTGTGAATATGTTAAGAAACGAGAAGGAACTATAATGCAGATCATTGCATCTAATCAAAAAGCCTTGGCCTCAGAAACCAAAAGCAGTGCGGGTGACAAACATGAAACCGGAAGGGCAATGTTGCAATTAGAAATAGAAAAAGCAAGCCAACAACTAGAAGTAATCCACAATATGAAAAGCACTTTGGCAAGAATAAAACTCAACACCACTTCAGATGTGGTAAAATTAGGGAGTTTGGCAGTTACCAATCAAGCTAGTTATTTTATAGCCATTAGTGCCGGAGAAATAGAAATTGATAAACAAAAATATTATGCTATTTCTTTGGACTCGCCTATTGGGAAACTATTATTAGGCAAAACAAAAGGTGACGATTTCTTTTTTAATGGAAAAGCTATTCGTATTCAGAAAATCTATTAAAGGTGGAATTACTTTTTTAATGCTTTGTGAAACTTAACACCTAATATTTTAGAAATATTGTCACCAATTTCCAGCACCTTGTCTTTATCTTCGGAAGTAAGTAGTGTTATGTGTTTATTTTTAGAATAAAATAGATTAAGCTTAAAAACAACAACAGAAAAATGTGCTGCATTACCGCCACCGGCCCTTAATCGGCTTCTTTTTTTAGTTTCAAAAATTGACACATATTTAATACTTGGCAAAGGTTTCCATTTTCCAAACCTAAGGCCATACCATGAACTTAATTCGCGGTATTTCATGTCCAACAGGTTTAACTCAACGCCATTTTGCATTAAAAAATTGAGAGCAATACCCGATAGTACAAAACCTAGAAATAATCCTCCTGAAAGTAATGAAAGTATACCTATTCCAAAAACTAACGAAAGAAATACCTTTTTATAAATAGAAATATCTTCAATAAAAACAAAATTCCTTTCCATTTAATCTTTATAAGTCGTTTTTAATTCTTTAATGCCCATATTATAAAAAGTAAACCCAAAAATAGCTGCATATTGCTCGATGGTTTTACTTACCGGGGTTCCGGCACCATGGCCTGCATTGGTTTCTATTCTAATCAAAATCGGATTGTCACCTGCTTGTTTCGCTTGTAGTTCGGCGGCAAATTTAAAACTGTGTGCCGGTACCACACGGTCATCATGGTCTCCGGTGGTAATCAGCGTAGCAGGATAGGCAACGCCTTCTTTTACATTGTGTACAGGCGAATATCCTTTTAAATATTCAAACATTTCTTTGCTTTGCTCTGCCGTACCATAATCATAAGCCCATCCGGCACCCGCGGTAAACGTATGATAACGCAACATATCCAAAACCCCAACGGCAGGCAAAGCCACTTTCATCAAGTCGGGGCGTTGCGTCATTACAGCTCCAACCAATAATCCGCCATTAGACCCTCCCCTGATGGCTAAATAGTCTGGAGAGGTATACTTATTGGCAATTAAATATTCGCCCGCAGCGATAAAATCATCAAAAACATTTTGCTTTTTTTGCTGTATTCCGGCATCATGCCAAGCTCTGCCATATTCGCCGCCACCACGAATATTGGGTACGGCAAAAATACCGCCTTGTTCCATCCAAACCGCATTGGTAATACTAAAATTTGGTGTAATACTAATGTTAAATCCGCCATAACCATATAAAATAGTAGGGTTTTTGCCGTTCAGTTCAATACCTTTTTTATGCGTGATAATCATCGGAATCTTAGTGCCATCCTTAGAAGTATAAAATACTTGTTTTGATACATATTCATCTCCGTTAAAATCTATAGAGGGCTTTTTATAGATTTCATAGTTCGCTGTTTTAGGGTCAAATTTATAAATGGTAGGCGGTGTAATATAATTTGAAAATGAAAAATACAGCTCTGTGTCTTCTTTTTTACCTCCAAATCCGCCCACACTACCCACGCCGGGTAATTTTATCTCTCTTATTAAGTTGCCATTCACGTCATATTGAAATACTTTAGAAACGGCATCTATCATATAATTGGCAAAAATATATCCGGCACCTGTACCGGGGCTCAATACATTATCCGTTTCAGGGATGAGGTCTTTCCAGTTTTCAACCGTCGGATTCGAAGCCTCTACCGTGACAATCCTTTTGTTAGGCGCTTTTAAATTGGTCACCAAATAGAGTTTGCTTCCTACATTATACATCACATACGTATCACTGTCATAATTATCTTGGATGGTAATTAATGTACTCGCTGGGTTTTGTAAGTCTTTAACAAACAGTTTGTTGCCGGATGTTGAGGTAGCAGCAGAAATCACCAAAAACCTGTCATCTTCGGTAACATAGCCACTGACATACCTGTTTTTTTGAGCTTCGGTACCGCCAAAAATAAGAGCATCTTCTTGTTGAGAAGTACCTAATTTATGATAATACAATTTGTGTTGGTCTGTCTTGGCAGAAAGTTCACTGCCTTTAGGTTTGTCGTAACTAGAGTAGAAAAAACCATCATTGCCTTTCCATGACAATCCGCTAAATTTAATATCAATCAATGTATCGCCTTTAATTTCTTTGGTAATGGCATCCATAACGATTACTTTTCGCCAATCAGAACCTCCTTCAGAAATAGAATAAGCAGCAATGTTGCCGTTTTTAGAAAAAGTTAAGCCTGATAAAGAAGTAGTGCCATCTTCAGAAAACGTATTCGGGTCTAAAAATACTTCGGGTTCACTTCCTTTTTTTTGTCGATATACTACATATTGGTTTTGAAGGCCGTCATTCTTATAAAAATAAGTATAATCGCCTTCTTTAAAAGGAGCCGAATACTTTTCGTAATTCCATAATTTTTTCAATCTCTTTTTCAATGTTTCACGATAAGGTATTTTGGCTAAATAGCTAAAAGTGAGCTTGTTTTGTGCTTTAACCCAAGCGGCGGTTTCTTCAGACCGGTCATTTTCTAGCCAGCGGTAAGGATCTTTTACGGCAATGCCAAAATAAGTATCTACAGTATCAACTTTTTTAGTGGTAGGGTAAATTATTGTCATTGCTTGTTGCGCTTGATTAGTATTTTTTTTATGATTGCTAGTTTGAGCATAGCAAGAAGTAAGTATAGAGATGGCAACAAAGGCCAGAAATAGTTTTCTCATGATGATTTATAATTTTAGTTGAGGATATAAAAGTAATCAAAAGAGGCCGAATTTTATGGTAAAAACCAAAGAATTCAGCCTCTTTTAAAAAGGGATACGTTAGATTAAAATAAAGGTTTAAATTTATTCCAATTGGCATAAATAAGAATGATATTTAAAACGGCTACTATTGCCGCAGGGCCAATACCTGCGGGAGCGAGGTTTATATGGAATAATAAGAAATTTGCCGTTAAAGAGGCCAAAATAATTAAGATAAGAGGCACCCACTTATTGATGACAAGTAAGAGGCCGATAATAATTTCTACCGCCCCGATAAATTTAAACATATATCCGGTATTGTTTAATGCTTTAAAGAAATTACTCGCCGCCTCGGGTAAATCAGGAGCCGGCATAAACCCGGCAAATTTATTGGCACCAAAGATAATTAGGATTAGCCCTAAGATAATACGAAGAGCCATGGTTACTTTTGAATTCATAATTATAGATTTTTAAGGTTATGATTGTTATTTTGACGTATAAGATACGAAATTCTAACAGTATGTAACATAAGTATCCTATATTTATCCCTAAAATGCGTCACTTTGTCGTGTTAAATAAACGGAATGATAATTGTTATAAAGCATTAAAATTAAGAAAAATGACAGAATTATTGACAAAAGATACTTTTTTAGAAAAAGTCTTTAATTACGAAAAAAATAAAGAGTGGAAATTTGAAGGTGATGTGCCTTGTATCATTGATTTTTATGCAGATTGGTGTGGCCCTTGTAAGATGGTTGCCCCGATTTTAGAAGAATTGAGTGAAGAATACAAAGACAAAATAAATATCTATAAGGTAGATACCGAAGCACAGCAAGAATTAGCTACGGCTTTTGCCATTAGAAGCATTCCTTCAATGTTGTTTTGCCCTAAAGACGAACAGCCTCAAATGGCCAGCGGAGCATTGCCAAAACAACAATTGGAAAAAATTATTGGAGATATTTTAAAGGTAACGAAATAAGAATTATTTCGTTACGCTGAACTCGTTTCAGCTTCTTATAATTCAATTAAAATAAACTCAAGGCTTCACTCTAAGTGAAGCCTTGAGTAAAAATATAAGCTTAAGAAGCAACTTCACGCTTGATCAAAGAATTTTCTACCAAATACTCTGCGATTTGGATGGCATTTGTAGCGGCACCTTTTCGCAGATTATCAGAGACAATCCACATATTTAAGGTCTTAGCTTGTGATAGGTCTCTGCGAATTCTACCCACAAAAACTTCATCTTTGTCTTTGGCATATATGGGCATCGGATACGTGTTTGTGTCTGTATTGTCCTGTACTTTAACTCCCGGTGTTTGATTCAACAGCGTTCTAACCTCAGTAATATCAAATTCATTTTCGAATTCAATATTCACACTTTCACTATGGCCGCCAACCACGGGAATCCTGACAGCAGTTGCCGTAACCGCTATAGATCGGTCATCTAATATTTTTTGTGTTTCACGAACCAGTTTTAGCTCTTCTTTGGTATAGCCATTTTCTTCAAAGACATCACAATGCGGGATGGCATTTTTATGGATAGGATAATGATAGGCCATATCGCCTTTTACATTTCGGTATTCATTTTCAAGTTGTTGTACAGCTTTTACACCCGTGCCGGTAATTGATTGGTAGGTTGAAATAACCAATCGTTTGATACCGTATTTTTTATGTAACGGTGCCAAAGCCATTACCAACTGTATCGTTGAACAATTAGGATTGGCTATGATTTTATCATCTGCTGTCAAAGAAGTGGCGTTGATTTCGGGTACTATCAATTTTTTAGAAGCATCCATCCGCCAAGCAGAAGAATTGTCAATGACCATTGTGCCTACTTCGGCAAATTTAGGAGCCCATGCTAAAGAAGTGCCGCCGCCGGCAGAAAATAAGGCAATATCAGGATGCATATCTACGGCTGTTTGCATGCCAACCACCGTATATTCATTGCCTTTGAACCGTATTTTTTTACCTACAGATTTTTCTGATGCTACAGCAATCAATTCCGTTACCGGAAAATTACGCTCTTCCAATACGGCTAACATAACATTGCCTACCATTCCGGTAGTGCCAACAACAGCTACTTTCATAAGTTATAAATTTAGTTTGCAAAGGTTAAAAAAAAGTTCAATTAATAAACAATTTCAATACCGAAAATTAACGAACGTTTGAAATTTATCAGATTCTCATAAAATGTTATATTTTTTAATCAAATCGCTTATTTGTGCTGTTTTATAAAAGTAATTTTTAAGTTGTTTTTATAAAAATTGACGAATAAAAGCCCTTCAATTTCAAATTTTCGCGGTGTGGGGCAACTTTAGAAGTAGAAAACCGTTATTTTTGCCGAAAAATAGAATCCTTTTGTAGATGAAGAGCATGCAAAAAATAGAATTAATGGCACCGGCCGGAAGTTTTGAATCGCTTCAAGCGGCCTTAGACAATGGTGCAGATGCTGTTTATTTTGGTGTTGAACAATTGAATATGCGCGCACGAGCCTCTATAAATTTTACTTTAGATGACTTGCAAGAAATTTCAGAAAGATGCCAAAAAAAAGGAGTACGTACCTATTTAACCTTAAATACCATTATCTACGATCACGACTTATCTATTGTTAAAACATTAATTACAAAAGCCAAAGAAGCAAATATTTCGGCAGTTATTGCAATGGATCAAGCCGTTATTTCGGTGGCCAGAAGTGTTGGGATGGAAGTACATATTTCTACACAAATAAATATTACCAATATAGAAACCTTAAAATTCTACGCCATGTTTGCCGATACCATTGTATTGAGTAGGGAGTTGAGTTTACGGCAGGTAAAAAAAATTACCGAACAAATTGAAAAAGAGCAAATAAAAGGCCCTTCGGGCAGATTGGTAGAAATTGAAATTTTTGGCCACGGAGCTTTGTGTATGGCAGTTTCGGGTAAATGTTATATGAGTTTGCATTCGTATAATTCGAGTGCCAACAGGGGAGCCTGTAAGCAAAATTGTAGGAAAAAGTATACGGTTATCGACCAAGAAACCGGATTTGAAATGGAGTTAGACCATGAATATATCATGTCACCCAAAGATTTGTGTACCATTGATTTTTTAGACCAAATTGTCGATGCCGGAATCAGCGTATTAAAAATTGAAGGCAGGGGCAGGGCTCCCGAATATGTAGCCAAGGTTATTAAATGTTATAGGGATGCCATTGATAGCTTAACAGAAGAAACGTACGATAAAGAAAAAGTAATAGGATGGATGCAAGAATTAGAAAAAGTCTATAATCGCGGATTTTGGAACGGATATTACCTAGGGCAAAAACTTGGAGAATGGAGTAGTGAATCAGGCTCGCATGCTACCCAAAAAAAACTATATGTTGGCAAAGGCATGCATTACTTCCCTAAAAGTAATATCGGCGAATTTAAAATAGAGGCCTACGATATTTCTATTGGCGATATCGTATTAATTACGGGTCCCACTACCGGTGCCCAAGAATTGAAAATTGAAGCGATGTATGTCAATGACAAAAAAGGGGAGAAGGCTACCAAAGGAGACTCCGTAACCATACCATTGCCTTTTAGAATTCGCCCTTCTGATAAACTCTATAAAATTGTTGCTACCGAATTTGCCCAAGTTTCTGTATAATGGTAATCATCACATTACAAAGAGCCAAGTGTATTGGGTGTAATTATTGTGTAGAATTGGCACCACAACAATTTCAAATGTCTAAAAAAGACGGAAAATCAGTATTGCTTCACGCTACCGAAAAAAAAGGCTTTCATACGATAAAATCTCCTGACCATTCAATTTTTGAAAATGCTGTTAAAGCCAAAGAAGCCTGTCCGGTAAAGATTATTTCTGTAAAAGAAAAGTAAGGGTTTAAGTATGTAAGATAAAGGTCAATGTGGCAAATATGGCAACCACAATAAGTATCCCCAATGCAACCATCCAAACCTTTTTATAATATATTTTATGCAGCTTGGTATCTTTTCTGTAACTCCATATTAATCCGGCTGTAAAAACAATTACAAAAAATACTAAAAAAATTAGTTGCCCTTTACTAAACATAATCATGTATATTTATGGCTTCAAAAATACTCTTTTTTGAGAATAAATAGTAGATAGATGCGTAAAAATGCCGTTGTTTTTGGAGCTACTTCCGGAATAGGAAAAGAATTGGCTATTTTATTGACGAAAGACGGATATACCGTTGCCATTACCGGAAGAAGGGTCGAAAAATTAGCAGAATTAAAAGCTACCAATCCTGAAAAATACATTGCCAAACAACACGATGTAACCGATATAAAAGCATCAGAGGTGGTTTTTAAAGAATTAATTGATGAAATGAAAACCATCGACTTGATAGTGTATAGCTCGGGAGTTGGAGGGCCAAATTACGAATTAGAATGGGAGAAAGAAATGACTACCATTGCTACCAATGTGATAGGGGCTACTAAAATTTTCGGACTCGCCTATAACTTATTTAAAAAACAAGGCCATGGGCATTTGGTAGGAATCTCTTCCATTGCCGGAATTCGTGGTAACCGGCATGTGCCTAGTTATTTCGCCTCTAAAGCCTTTATGAGTAGTTATTTAGAGTCGCTATGGATGAAAGCCCGTCGGACAAAAAAAGCAACAATTTATATTACGGATATTGTCCCCGGATTTGTAGAAACCAAAATGGCTACCGGAAATACCTTTTGGAAAGCCCCATTAGATAAGGCCGCCAAGCAGGTGTTTGCCGCTATCAAAAACAAAAAGAAAAAAGCATATATTACCAAGCGTTGGCGGTTGGTAGCTACCTTTTTAAGGATAGCTCCGGCACGATTGGTAATGAAATATTTGTAAACAATTATGAAGAATAAAATAAAAGCAGTTGAGGTATTTCACAAAGCCTTTGGCTTGGGTATTTCAGAAAAGCCTATCGCAAAACTGTCAGACCAAAAACTCAAATTGCGTTTTGATTTGATGCAGGAAGAAAACGAAGAATATCTAGAAGCTGCCAAAAATAACGATTTGGTAGAAGTTGCCGATGCCTTAGGCGATATGTTGTATATCTTATGTGGTACTATTATCGAACACGGAATGCAAGATAAAATTGAAGAAGTATTTGATGAAATACAACGCAGCAATATGAGCAAGTTGGGTGCCGATGGCAAACCTATTTATAGAGAAGACGGCAAAGTAATGAAAGGCCCTAACTACTTTAAGCCTAATATCTTAACGATTTTAGAAAAATAAAAAGTTGTCTCAAAAGTAAGACTTTTTAGACAGCTTCTTACTTCGATAGTATTAAATTATAAAAAAGGATTGTACACTTTTTGCTATCAGAGAATTAAACACCTAACACTCTTACTTCACCAAATACCGCCAGCCAAAAGTATCTTCAGCGCGGTTGTATTGAATATCCGTAATGCGTTTTTTAAAGTGTTGTGCATAGCTATTTTCCAATGTTGGCAACTCATAATTGGTATCTCGATATCCGAATCCTGAGATAGGAGAAATCACAGCAGCAGTACCTGCACCAAACATTTCTTTCAAAGTACCATTGGCAGAAGCTTCTAATAGCTCTTGTACTTTTATTTTTCGAACCTCAACAGGTATTCCTTCGTGTTTGGCAATAGCGATGACACTTTTGCGGGTTACGCCATCGAGAATTCTATCGCTAATCGGGCTTGTCAATAGGGTATCACCTATCCTTACAAAAACATTCATAGCACCCGCTTCCTCAATGTACTCGTGGGTGTTGTCATCGGTCCATATTACTTGTTGATAGCCTTTTTCTTTTGCCAATTGTGTAGGGTAAAACTGGCCGGCATAATTACCGCCGGCTTTGGCAAAACCAACACCGCCATTTGCAGAGCGTGAGTATTTTTCTTCAATCAACACCTTTACTTTTCCCGAAAAATAAGCACCGGAAGGCGAACAGGCAATAATGAATTTATATTCATTAGAAGGAGACGCATGAAACCCGAGTCCGGTTGCAAACACAAAAGGCCTAATGTACAAAGAACTGCCTTCTGTTTGCGGAATCCAATCGCTATCTATGTCTACCAACGTTTTTAAGCCTTCCATAAAGTAATCTTCCGGAAATTCAGGAATGGCCAATCGCTTTGAAGAAATATTAATACGCCTTTGATTTTCATCAGGCCTAAAGAGCCAAACGTGTCCTTCGGTATCTTTATAGGCTTTCATTCCTTCAAAAACAGATTGCCCGTAATGAAAAATTTTAGCCGACGGGTCTAAACTAATATTTTGGTAAGGCATAATTTTAGGTTGCTGCCATTTGCCATCTTTATAATCGCACACAAACATGTGGTCGGTACTAATTTTGCCAAAGGGCAAATTGTTAAAATCTACTGCAGAGATTTTGGAGGTTACAGCTTTTTCAATGGTAATTTTTGTTGAAACTTCTATACTCATAATAAAGATGATTTATTTAGCGCAAAAATACGCATTTTAAAACTATATTTATAGCTTGTAGTTATTTTAATTATAGAATGAAATACGATGGCAAGAAAAGGCATCCTATAATTTCAATTTATAAGCTAATAGACGTTATATGTATTAAATGCTTACTTTAAGTTTAGTAATTATTACAATTTTAAAGTGTTTGTGGTGGCCTTATATCATCTGTTTAAAATGAAAGTTTTTAGATTATTGAAAGTATTCGCCAATAAACAGTTAGCCGCAAAAAATAGTTATCTTAGGATTTAGGTTCTTAAAAAAACAAATGAGTTTTGAAGCGTAAAATTATTATTACATCTGATGGTTCTACTACGATATATTTACCGGAGTGGAATGAACATTACCATTCAAAATACGGAGCTATTCAAGAAGCCTATCACGTATTTATTAAAAACGGATTGGCTTATGTTGACAAAAAAAAATACCTGTCTATTTTAGAAGTAGGATTCGGTACAGGCCTCAACTGTTTAGTTAGTTATTTAGAAGCCGTAAAAAATAACCTGACTGTTGAGTATACCGGTATTGAAGCCTATCCGGTAACAAAGCAAGAAATAGAAAAATTAAATTATACAGCAATATTGAATGCTGGGCAGAAAATATTTGATAAGATGCACTCACTTTCGTGGGAGGAGCGGTACCAATTATCGCCTTCCTACTCGTTTTTAAAGAAGAAACAGTTTTTTGAAGATATCACTGATAAGAATCAATACGATTTGATATATTTTGACGCTTTCGGTGCCGGGGTGCAACCTGAGCTTTGGACAGAAACGATCTTTAAAAAAATGTTTGAAGCATTGCAGTCGAACGGAATTTTAGTAACTTACTCTGCCAAAGGAAGCGTACGGCGAGCCATGCAAAAAGTTGGGTTTACCGTTGAAAGGTTACCGGGGCCTCCGCATAAACGCGAAATGTTAAGGGCACTGAAGCCATTATAAAATAGTTTATAAACCAAGTACTAATTCAATCATGCAATCATTCACACATTATAGCATTCAACCACTCACACATTAACAATTAACCAATGGATTTTATCACAGGCATTCTAGTAGGAATTCTCTTTTTTGGTATTATTTTTTTACTATTCAAAAACCGGCTGCTCAATTACAGGTCAAAAGAACAATCGGTAGTATTGTTAGAAAAAATTCGCCATGTTTCTAAAATGATAACTATTGAGGGCGATTTTTCTGAACTTATGCATTTTGAAGATGTAAAAGCTATTTTTTTAAAGTTGGTAACCAGTAAGAAAAAAGCCATAGTATTGGCCAATGCAAAAGTATTTGTTGGTTTTGATATGGAAAAAATTAAATTTCAATCAAATGCCAATCAGAAGAAGTTAATCATAGATTATTTTCCGGAACCCGAAGTATTGAGTATTGAGACCGATATCAAATATTACGATGTAAAAGGAGGTTTTTTCAATAAGTTTGCAGCAGCAGATTTAAGTGAGCTCAATAAAAAAGTAAAGCAGAATATAGAAGAAAAGATTCCCGAAAGCGAATTGTTGCTATCTGCAAAAGCAAAAGCACTGGAAACCGTACAGATGATAGAAGAAGTAGTAAGTACCTTTGGGTGGAAATTAGAATATACCAATAGCGATTTAAAAAAATTAAAATCTCTAAGTAGGGAAAAGTAAAAAAGTATCCTTTGTTGTCAATGGTGTTTTTTTTTATCTGAAATTTCGGCTTGTATATGTAACAACTTAATAATCAATATATTAAATATAATTAAAAGTGTTTTAATCCCAATTTAAATCAATTTTTAACATTTATTTGTAAATTTGCCTTCAATTCTTAAATCTCACTCCCCTTTTTTAGAGGGCAACTTCTAAAAAACTAGAGATTTATAAAAGTTAAAATTTATAATAATAAGATGTGTTTCACTAAAATTTTTAGTGTTGTATATATTATTTTATATAAAATATTTTGATTCAAATAAATTAGTTGAAATTTTATCAATCTAAAATTAAAAAAATGAAAAAGATTATTACTGTAAGTTTGCTATTGATTTCAATATTGATAGGAGCTCAAACTACACCCGGAAAGCACAGCATTAGAAACCTTGATGTGAACACAAAGTTAGCCGATTTTGGAGTAGCCTATTTTAAAAATAATGAAATTGTTTTTGCCTCGCCTAGCGAAAAGGTAACTATTATAAAAAGGGTTTGGAATGAAAACCAACAGCCTTTTTTAGATTTATACCTTGGTGATATTGATAGTACCGGACAAATTATAAATAAAAGGCCTTTGAAGGGCGATGTAAACAGAAAAGAGCACGAAGCCATGGTAACTTTTACCAATGATTTTAAAACGGTATATTTTAGCGCAAACAATTACAGTGAAAAAAATAAATCGATTAAAAGTAGTAAAGGTTTTGATAATATTCAATTATACAAAGCCTCTTTAAATCCATTGGGCGAATGGACAAATATTGAAAAATTACCCTTTAACAGCGATGAATTTCAATCGGGGCTTCCCACATTGAGCAAAGACGAAACCAAATTGTATTTTGTTTCAGACAGGCCTGAATCTATTGGTAAAACAGATATTTATGTAGTAGATATCCATAAAGATGGCACCTATGGCGAACCTAAAAATATGGGGCCTAGAATTAATACCGAAGAGCGCGAAATGTTTCCGTTTATCAGTGATGATAATATTTTATATTTTTCTTCAAATGGCCATGAAGGATATGGAAGGCTCGATGTTTTTGCCAGTAAAATATTTGACAATACGGTTTCAGAACCCATAAATTTAGGAGAACCTATCAATAGCGCAAGAGATGATTTTGCTTATATCTTAGATGGTACGTTGGGTAAAGGTTATTTTTCTTCTAATAGAAAAGAAGGAAAAGGCGATGATGATATCTATTCTTTTAATCAAGATGAAAAAGTATTTATTGAGTGTTTGCAAACTGTAAAAGGCATTGTTAGGGATAAAGATACACATGAATTATTGCCCGGCTCTATGGTTTCAATACTTGATAGCGATGGCAATCAATTACAAATTACGGCAGCAGATGAAGAAGATGCTACGTATAGTTTTGACGTACCTTGCAATAGTACCTATACTCTTGTAGGGAGCAATCCGAAATACCTTACCGAAAAAATAGAAGTAAAAACCGTAAACGATATTGAACAGCCTGCCATTGAACAAAATATTGATTTGGCAACCGAATTTATTATGGTAGGTGATGAGTTATTGGTAAATATAGACGTTATTTATTTTGATTTTGACAAATCGAATATCCGTAAAGATGCCGCCGAAGAATTAGATAAAGTGGTTGATGTAATGAACCGCTACCCAGAAATGAAAATAGTTGCCAGTTCATATACAGATTCAAGAGGCCCAGCTTCTTATAATATGAGATTATCAGATAGAAGGGCGAAATCTTCAGTGAAATATATCATATCAAAAGGAATAGATGCCGGTAGAATTACCGGACAAGGTTTTGGTGAAACACAACTGGTAAATGATTGTGGTGATGGTAAAAAATGTAGTGAAGCAGAACATCAGCTCAATAGGAGGACTAAATTTAAGGTTGTAGAACCCATTAAAGTTAAGAAAGTAATCGAAGATTAAAAATCTTAAAAAAGTACTATTTAAAAACCCATCAATTAAATTTTTTGATGGGTTTTGCTTTGCGTTTTTTGAGGTTTACTATTAATAAACTAAACCATCCTGCCATCTAATAAATTGATAATACGAGAGCCGTAGGCAGCATTTTTTTCAGAATGTGTAACCTGTATGATGGTTACGCCATCTTTGTTTAACTCTTTAAAAATATCCATAATTTCTTCGCCTTGAGTAGAGTTGAGGTTTCCTGTGGGTTCGTCGGCTAAAATTAGCCTCGGACTCGAAATCAATGCCCTTGCCACGCCCACCAATTGCTGCTGCCCACCACTGAGTTGCGAAGGAAAGAGTTTTTGTTTTCCTACAATTTGAAAACGGTCAAGCATATCTGCCACTAGGGCTTTTCGCTCAGAAGATTTTACCTTTTTGTACAACAGGGGCATTTCTAAATTTTCATAAACGGTCAATTCATCTATTAAATGATACGCCTGAAAGACAAAACCAATATATTGTTTGTATAAATTGGCACGGTATTTTTCTTTTAAGGAATGTACAGATTCATCTAAGAAGTAATATTCGCCTTCATTAAAATTGTCTAACATGCCAATAACATTGAGTAAGGTAGATTTTCCGGAGCCCGAAGGCCCCATAACCGAGATAAATTCGCCTTCTTCTACATTGAAGGTAATGTCTTTTAATAAAAAGACGCGTTGCCCTCCTGATTGTACCCATTTAAAAATGTTGTTTAATTGTAATAGCATAATTTTCTTTGTTTTTAGGCCTATCAGGTTTTCCTCCTGTGTTATAGCTTCGGTAGACAAGCTCAAACTTGTTAGGCCTTATTATATTTATTCTGTTCGTAAACTCTTTACCGGATTTTGAATGGCGGCTTTAATTGTTTTTGTACTTATAGTTAGTAATGCTATAAGAATTGCCAATGCACCTGCTCCTACAAAAAACCAAATACTTAAATCTATTTTATAGGCATACTCTTGTAACCATTTACTCATCAACCACCAAGCAATGGGCGAAGCTATTAAAAATGCTAGTAAAATAAGCTTTAAAAAATCTTTTGTCAATATAAAAGTAATAGATGCTATACTGGCACCCACTACTTTTCTAATGCCTATTTCTTTAGTGCGTTGTGCTACCACTAAAAGTGATATGGCAAACAAACCGATACAACTCAAGAGGATAGCAATGATAGAGCCACTAGTAATCATTCTAGTCATTATTTTTTCTCTTCTAAAAGTTCTGTCAACGTTTTCATCTAAAAACGACCCCATAAACTCGGCATTAGGTTCAAGTGTATTCCATACACTTTTTATTGCTGCAAAAGACTGTGCAATATTTGTAGGTGCTATTTTAACATAGGCATAATACACATCCCAATTGGTATTTATAAATAACGTAAGGGGTTCTATTTTTTTGTTTAATCGCTGAAAATTATAATCTTTTATAACTCCTATAACTGCATGAGGTACAGAATCGTTTATCATTAGTTGAGCTGTTAAAGGATCTTTTTCTTCTAATTCTTTAGCCATTGCTTCATTGATGACTACCGAAAGGCTATCGGTGGCATATTCTCTGTTAAAAGACCTTCCTTTAATTAATGGTATGTCTAAGGTTTTTATATAGTCATAATCTACTACTAACATATTGGTTTTAACGCCTCTGCCTTTATAATCGAAGCCTAGTACACTAGAAAAACCGTTCCCATCTTTTCCTAGGCCTAAAATATTATCGGCGGCAGTAACACCTAAGATATTCGGATTGCTTTGCAAAGCATCGCGAAGTAATTGAACCACTTGATAGCTATTTTTTTTACCATTTAGCGGAAAAGCAATCACTTGTTTTTTATTAAAGCCTAAATCTTTAGTACGCATATAGTTGAGTTGGCTTCGAAGAATTAATGTGCTGCTTATCAGGATAATGGCAATACTAAATTGTAAAATGATAAGCAAATCACGAACCCTATTTTTACCCGATTTTTCTAATTTTCCTTGTAAGGCTTGTATGGTTCCTAATTTACTTAATATCAAAGCAGGATAGCCTCCAACAACCAGAGTTATGAATACAATGACAACTAATAAACTTAAAAATAAGGTTCGCGTGATATCAGTAAATGAAACCTGAGTTCTAAACAGCTCTTTAAAATCATTTAAAAATAGATAACTCAACCCTATTCCAAAAGTAATTGCTATCAAAAAAATAAAGAGGCTCTCACTCCAAAATTGAAAGAAAAGCTGCAATTTTTGCGCTCCCAACGTTTTTCTCATTCCGATTTCTTTAAGTCGTTGTGCTGTTTTTGCGATACTCATATTGATATAATTTACACAGGCAATGAACAATATTAAGAATGCAATTCCCAATATCAGGTAAGGATAGGTTCTACTCACATTGGCAAATCCATGTCTGAATGTGGTAAAATGTAAATCTTTTAAAGGCAGTAGGTGAATTTGCTTGAATAATCCTTCTGAATTTGCCAAGGCACCATCTCTTTTAAGGTCTTTAATATCTTGTTTAAAATGAAGGTTGGTAAAAGATACCGTACTTTTTTCAAATTGTGTTGCAGAAAGTTCTTTTTGCAATTGTATATATATCTGATGGTTGCTACTATTCCATTGCTCTTTTAATCTTTCATATTCTGAATGGTTTTCAAAGCGCAAGGCAATATCAAAATCAATACTACTTTGTACAACTATATTTTTAAGAACTGTACCCACTGTAAAAGGATGTTCTTTTCCGTTAATCATCAAGAAGATGGTTTTGCCAATGGCTTCTTCTTTACCAAATAAAATTTCAGCATTTTTTTGGGTAATGGCAACAGTTGATTTGTTTTTCAACAGATTTTCTAAATTGCCTTTTATGGCAGGAAATGTGAAGATAGAAAAAAAGTCATTGTCAACATAAGCGGCATTCATATTCAATTCTTTATCACCATACGTTACCAAAAGGTCTTCTTCTAAGTAGCGAGAAATATTTTGTATACCCGGCACTTCGGTTTTTAATGCTGCTGCCAATGGTATTGGGTTAGAAGTACTTACTTCCGGGCCTTTTGGAGTTTGATTGATAGCATATACTTGGTAAGTGGTATCGATATTCTTATGAAAATTATCGTAAGATAAATCGAAGAAAGCCGCCATACTCAATAATATGGCAGTACCAAAGGCAATAGAAAGACCCGTAATATTTAATAAAGTAAATACCTTGTCTTTTTTTAAATTTCGCCAGGCTATTTTTAGATAGTTTTTAATCATAATTTTTGTTTTTTAGGCCTGTCAGGATTCAAAAACCTGACAGACCCGATTAATTGCTATTTTTTTGAGAGTCAGAACAACATCACTCATCCCGCAACACCTCCACCGGGTTTCTACGGGCGGCTTTTATACTTTGCCAACTTATTGTTAATAAAGCAATGCTAAATGCCGTTATGCCCGCTAATGCAAATATCCACCAACTCATTGGGGTTTTATACGAAAAATTTTCTAACCACCTGCTCATGGCATACCATGAAATAGGTACCGCTATCACAAAAGCCAATCCTATCCATTTTAAAAAGTTTTTTGATAACAGCGAAAGGATTTGTGCAATAGAAGCACCGTTTACTTTTCTAATACCGATTTCTTTGGTTCGTTGTTGCATATAAAAAGTTGACATGGCCAATATGCCCATGAAAGAAATTATAAAAGAAAGTATCGTAAAATAACTTATAATTTTTGCTGCTCTTTCTTCTTTTATATACCATTGGTTTATGGCATCATCTACAAAAGTAATTTCAAAAGGGGCATGGTCTGTTAAGTTGTCATAGGTCGTTTTAATTTTGCCTATTGTTTCAAATAAATTGGTATGGTTATCAATTTTTATAAAAACATTGGTTGCAAAAGAACTTTTAAGTTGTTGGCTAATATAGATAGGGCCGATTTTCTTTCGTAAATTATTAAAATGAAAATCATTAACCACACCTAAAATAGGAAACTCACTATCACCTATTTTTACAGATGTTGGTATTTCTGACTGAAATTCAAGGACTTTCAAAGCATTTTCATTGAGGTAAATGCCTTTTTTTGAATAGGCTGTTTTGGTAGGTTTTACCTTGATGTTAAAGACATTAAAGAAAGCCGAGTCAACAGAAAACTCCTGAAAACTCACAGGTTTTCCGTTATAATTAAAAGATTGATTGCTACCACCATCTAAGGGGCTTCCCCATGTTAACGATACTTCTGATACACCGGGAATTTGAAGTAAGGCATTTTTGATAGTAGCCTTTTTTTTAGTACCGCCAAGGTACTCTAGATATACGATATTTTTTTTGTTAAATCCGAGTGGGTAATTTTTTAAAAAGTGCGTTTGTTTTAAAATTAACCAACTACATGCCAATAGGGTAATGGCAACCGTATATTGAAAGGTGATGAAGGCTTTGCCATAAACGCCTTTTGATTTTCTTCTAAAACTGCCTTTTACCACTTCAATAGGTTTAAAATTGGTAATATTAATGGCAGGTATAATTCCTGATAAAATACCAATAAAGCCAAAACCTCCTATAAAAATAAGTAAGTTTACAAAGGTTATTTTACTGTTTAAATTCAATTGCGTGTCTAAGAGTGTATTAAAAATGGGCTCTGCTAGTTTGGCTAAAAAAAGTGATAAGACCGCTGCTAACAAACAGAGCATTACAGATTCTTTGATAAATTGGATAAACAAACTCTTTTTTGAACTGCCCACTAACTTTTTAATGGCCACTTCTTTACCTCTAAAGGTAGCTTGGGCAATGGTAAGGTTGATATAATTACCCACAGCCAATAATAAAATGAGTAGTACAATTACCGATAAAATAACGATGAGGGTTTTACTATTGCTCTTTGTATTTTCCCCAATCTTATCACTAAAATAAATATCCTTTAAGGGGGTAAAAACCAATGTTTTTGCGTAACCTTCTTTGTAGAGCCAAAAATCTTTTTTAAAATTTGCTAAAATTTGAGGGGCTTTTGCCGGTAGGTTTCCATTGTTGGTTTCCAAAAAATAAATACTCATCGAACAAAAACCGATATCTTTCAAGAAATTCTCGTATCCGGTAATGTCAGCCATTGCTTGGATATTGATAAGGGCATCGGGTGATTTAAAATGTGTTTTTTCAGGAAAGTCTTCTACAATACCCGTTACCATAAATTCATTAGTAGCATTTATTGTTACCTTTTTGCCAATCGGGTTTTCATTGCCAAATAGTTGTAAGGCATAGGTTTTAGACAGTACCATGCTATTTTTGGTAGCCAATACCTCAGAAGGGTTTCCGTAAACCAACCGATAAGAGAAGATATTGAAGAACGAATTGTCAACGGCAAGGTATTTAATTTTAACTTTTTGCTGTGCTGTGGTGGTAGCTATACCTTGATCATCATAGACTCTAGTAAAATCTTCAATATCAGGAATCGAATTCTTCAAATTTACAGCAATAGGCCCCGAAAAATCAGGCTCTTCGTTTTCTATTCTGTAAATGTGCTCTTTATTTTTCTGAAAATCGTTGACCGACAGTTCATTTTGAATGTAAACGCTTAACAATAGTACAAACATCAGCGATAATGCAAAACCGAGTACCGTAACAAGTGTATATAATTTATTTTTCAATAAATGTCTTATATAAGTTTTGAGTGTTATCATAATTTAAGCATTATTTTTTGTTTTTTCTTCTTTTTTGAATTAGTTATTAAAGCCATTGTATGAATAGTAACTTATCATTATAGATAATGTAAATATTGCTCATTGTTAAACTGCGTTATAATTTATTCATTTCTTAATATTTCCACCGGATTTTCGGTTGCTGCTTTAATACTTTGCCAACTTATGGTTACAATGGCAATTGCTAAAACGATGATTCCGGCCAAGGCAAATATCCACCAATGTAAGGTAGTTTTATAGGCAAAATTCGCTAGCCATTGACGCATTGTGTAATAGGCGATAGGAGTTGCCACTACAAAAGCGACAAAAATCCATTTTAAAAAATTTGCATTGAGTAAAATCAAAATATCTTTAATAGTGGCGCCATTTACTTTTCTGACCCCAATTTCTTTTATTCGGGCACGGGTGGTAAAAATGGTGAGTCCTAATAGGCCAATAACAGCAATGAAAATAGCAATAGCGCTGAAAAACCCAATTATTTTCTGTTGGGCAATAAACCCTTTATAGTTAGCAGCCAACGTGTTGTCTAGAAAAGAAATATCAACGGGAGTTTCGGGAAACCTATCTTCCCAACGCTTTTTTATTTGTGCTATTAACTGATGTATATCAGTAGTTTGATAACGGATATTTACCACCGAATAATTCCACCCGTCCCAACTCGGATTAGACATAATAAGCATGGGTTGTACGTTGTTTTCTAAGGAAGCAAAATTAAAATCACCCACTACTCCGATGACTTTTAAGGTACCGTTTCGCATTATTTTTTGATCAATCGGATGTTGCCAACCCGCCCTTTTAGCCAATTGCTGATTGATTAAAACGGCATTGCTGTCAAGTGTAGCCTTGTGATAGAAATTTCGCCCCGAAAGTAATGGTATTTGAAAACAATTTATAAAATCGGCATCGGTATACAATACGTTTAGCATCGATACATCTTTTTCATTGTCAATAATATAGCCATTTTTAGTAATACCTTTACCAACTAGCTGGCTAGACAAACTCACTGCGTTTATCGCTGCTAATTCGCGCATGTTTTGTTTAAATTCAAAGAGTTTGTTAGCCGTAATCTCTTCATCGGTTTGAAGGGTAAGAATATTTTCTTTGTCGAACCCCAAGGCCGTCTGTTGTAAAAATTTATTTTGGCGCGAAATAACAAAAACCGCTATCAGCAATACCATCACTACGGTAAATTGAAAGGAGGCCAGCAAATTTCTATTGAGTGTATTGTGGCGGCTCGTAGTCATCATGTTTTTTAAAGATGCAGCCGTTGTAACAACCGAGTATTTTCTTGAGGAAATAAATGTAACGGCTATGGATAGTCCGATTATGAGAATAACTAAAAATAGTACTGATAAAAAAATAGTATCTTCAATGCGAATTGTAGTTTGAAGGTATTGGTTTAAAAAAGAGATACCTAAAAAAAGTAAAAAAACACCAATGATTGAGGCTATAGTAGTGAGTACACATACTTCAATAAAATTTTGACGCAAAAGGCTGTGATTGTTTGCCCCGAAAACTTTGAGAATACCAATATCTTTGGTTTTTGTTATTTTTTGAGCCGTATATAAGATGATGTAATTGATGATGGCAAGCAGTAAAATAAGGATGCTGATACTAATAATGACAAAAATGCTTTTTTTACTTCGGTTGGTGGTAATGTCATCATCTATTGAGCCGTCAGAAAGGTGTATGTTACTGATGTTTTGCAAGGTAGCAGAAAGTGACATTCCGTACTCTTTCCATTGTCTATTGATTTTCCTATCAAAAAAACCAGGGAAAGCACTTTCTATTTGTTGTACGGTTGCCTTATCGGATAATTGTAAATAAGATAGTAGGGTAACACCGCCATTATATCCTGTGAAATAGGCATCACTTTCTACTAAATATTTTGAAGAGATTAAGGCATTAAAAACGAGGTGTGTATTCGAAGGTGGATTGGCAGCAATACCCGAAACCGTTAAAGGCCTGTGTTCATAGAGAATGGTTTTGCCCAACGGATTGGCAGTGCCGAACAACTGGGCGGCCTTCTTTTGGGTCAATACAATTTTATCGGTACTATTGAGGGCGGTTTTTGGATTTCCGGCCAATAATTGAAATCCAAAAAATGAAAAGAAATTGGGTTCTACAAAACGGAGCTTATCTATTTTATAGCGTTGGTTTTCAACAAAACATTTCATTTCATATTCTT
>Ga0256841_1000834_pt1 | contig 29166 bp, 23 predicted proteins | sample 356308metaG_FD_185971 | JGI IMG/M metagenome (GOLD analysis project Ga0256841, IMG submission 185971) | Hydrothermal vent microbial communities from Mid Atlantic Ridge, Atlantic Ocean - 356-308 | ecosystem: Environmental > Aquatic > Marine > Hydrothermal vents | place: Atlantic Ocean: Mid... | reverse complement strand
TTACGCTTACGGCTGGAACACCACCGAGATCAGCTTGGACGAAGTCAAAGACGAGGTGCGCCAAGCCTCGGTGCAGCGCGCCATGCGCGAATTGCTTTCGCCCAACATCTTCACCCGAGACCGTGAGACCCGCGACTACGCCGTCACCTTTCAAATCGGCTGCCCGTCCGAGGGGCTGTCGGAAGGGCGCGCCGAAACCGGCGAAGGGCCGTATATCATCTTTACGCCGCCTTGCGCCGATGTCGATGAGATAATCACGGCAGAAGGCTTTGACTTTCCAGCGGACGCCATCGCCCGTATTCAGTTGGTTTCCGCTACCGGCCAAAAGATGCCCTTTAAGCTGGCGACAACTTCCGCCGAAGGAGAAACCGACGTCAGCGAAGAGACCGCCTTCGACGTGGACGGCGCGGGGCATTTTCTCGTGGAGCTGAAAGTGCCCAAAGGGCGCGGGCTGAGCGGCAAAACGCACACGCTGGAGGTGCAAACCCTTGTTCCTGTGGGCACACCTCGGCTCAGCGAAACGACCAAGACGGTTATTGCCAAGATGATCGAGACGATCTTCTTGGCGCTGATGGCAACCACGTTGGCGCTGCCGATCGCCTTTGTGCTGAGTTTCATTGCCGCGCGAAACTTGATGCGCCAGGTCAATATGCCGTTGGGCAACGTGCTGAGCGGTTTTGTGGCGTTGCCGATCGGCGCGGCGCTTGGCGCGATGTTGTTAGGGCCGCTGGGTCGTGAAGGCGTGACGCTGGGCCAAAACGTCACTCAGGGGCTGGTGGCGATCCCGCTGGCAATCGGTGGATTGGCGCTGGTGACGTGGGCCGCAGCACGTCTGCCGCAAAAGCGAAGTTGGCGTCGGGCGCGCGGAGTGTTCACCAACGCGATCTTGCTGGCCGTTGTGGTTTTTGTGCTCGGTGTGTTGGGCGGTTTAGGGTTATGGTTGGGCGACCACCTGCAAAGTGGGTTGCTGGCCGACCTGGGGAATTTCGTGGGTACGCTGGGCGAACTGGTCGAGCTGACCATTACCGCGTTAGCGGGCTTGGCGGGTGGTTTTTGGTTGGCCTCGCTGAGTGCAACGCTGGCTTCCGGCCCTTTGCGCCATGTTTCTATGCCACTTAGCCATGTGCTGGGCGCGCTCTTGGGGGCGTTGGCAGGAGCGATCTTGTTGACCGTCACCGCCTACGTTGGGATGCAAGCCGTGTTGTTGGGCATCCTAACACCGTTGGTGGCGGGGGTGCTCGGCGGGCAAATTGTAGTGCAGGTGTTGGAGCATCTGGGCATCTTCCCACGCAATCAATGGCAAACCGACCAAGACGTTGCCGAACGCACCGGGCGCATGGTCGCGTTTTTTGCGGGCGGGGTGGCGGTTTTTATCCTCACCGCGCTGGCGATCGATTTGGTGCGCGCGGTTGTGGATCAACGCTTGCCGGTGGGCACAACGCTTGATTTGGGTTTTGCCACCGTGACGCGCTACATCGGCGTTTCGGCGATCATAGGGGGGGTGTTGGGCGGTGTGGCAGGCGGCCTAGCAGGCACACACACCACCTTCCCGCTGGGCATGACCGTTTATACGTCCACCCGCACCGTGTTGAACACGCTGCGCTCCATCGAGCCGTTGATCATGGGCATTGTGTTTGTGATCTGGGTAGGCGTAGGGCCGTTCGCGGGTGTGTTGGCGCTGACGCTGCACTCTGTCGCCGCGCTGGGCAAGCTCTATTCTGAACAAGTAGAAAATATCAACCAAGGGCCGATCGAGGCGATCCAGTCCACCGGTGCAACGCGCTTGCAGACGGTGGTCTACGCCGTTGTGCCCCAGATCGTGCCACCGTATATCGCCTTCACGATGTACCGTTGGGATATCAACGTGCGCATGTCCACGATCATCGGTTTTGTGGGCGGTGGTGGCATCGGCTTTTTGCTCCAGCAGCAGATCAACTTGCTGCGCTATCGCCAAGCAGGTGTGGCTGTGTTGGCGATTGCAATCGTCGTTTCGGTGCTAGATTATGCCAGCGCAGCTATCCGCGAACGCATCGTCTAGCTTTTCTTCCGCCCATTTTCGTTTGCGGGCTGTGCGCATCTTTCGAAACGCACAGCCCGCCGACTTTCAACCCGCCCCCACAAGCCCGGCTGCAATTTGGTGTTGCCATACCGCCGTAGGATTGGTTAAGATACGCGCGCATATTGATCATTCAGGAGCAACCTGCCGTGAGCCAACCTATCCGCATCGCTCCGTCGATCCTTTCCGCCGACTTTACGCGCCTGGGCGAACAAATCGCCGAAGCAGAAGCCGGCGGCTGCGATCTGATCCATGTAGACGTGATGGATGGGTGCTTCGTGCCCAATATCACCATGGGGCCGATGGTCGTGGAAGCGGCACGGCGCGCCACGTCGCTCCCGCTCGACGTCCATCTGATGATTGTCGAACCGGAAAAACACATCGCGGCTTTTGCTCAGGCGGGCGCGGATATCATCAGCGTGCACGTGGAAGTATGCGCCCATTTGCACCGCGTGGTGCAACAAATTCGCCAAGCCGGCGTCAAGCCTGCGGTGGTGCTCAACCCGCACACGCCCGCCGTGATGGTCCAAGAGATTTTGCCATTTGTGGATATGGTGCTGGTGATGACGGTGAACCCGGGTTTTGGCGGGCAGTCGTTTATCCGCCAGACGCTGGGCAAAATCCGCGCCCTCGCGGAAATGATTCAAGCGGGCGGTTGGGACGTGACGATTGAGGTGGACGGCGGCATCAGCCCGCAAACTGCGCCGCTGGTGGTGCAAAACGGCGCCAGCGTGCTGGTAGCGGGCACGGCAGTTTTTCGCGCGGCGGAAGGCATCCGCGCCGCAATCCGATCGCTGCGCCAAGCGGCGCAAAGCGCCCAATGAAAAAGCCAGCGCAAAAGGCTGGCTCTTTTCCGAGCGGGCAAAACGGGCCAAACTTAGCCCTTTTTGCGCAACTTGACATCTTTGCTCATGGTACGAATGCAACGAGTGCACACGTATTTGCTGACCAAGCGCCCGTTTTCCATCACTTTCACGCGCTGGACATTGGGCTTGAACTTCCGCTTGGTACGGCGCATTGAGTGGCTCACGTTGTGCCCAAACTGAGGGGACTTGCCGCAAATTTCACACTTAGCCATAGCGCTGCCTCACACCGGTTGAGTCCAAACAAGCGCAGGCCATGCTACCATAGAGACTACCGTTCTGCAAGGGTAGCTATCAACGCAAGAGAAAACACAGATGACGACGAACGAAACGCCACGCGGTACGATTGAAATTTCCACCAACGCCATCGCCAGCCTGGTCAGCCATACCGTGCTCCAGACGTATGGCGTGGTGGGCATGGCCGCGCCGAACCTGGCTTCGGATATCGCCGCCAGCCTCACGCGCGACCCGAACCGAGGTATCCAGGTTCGGCAAGAAGATTCTCAGATCGTGATCGATGTCTATGTTATCATCGAGTACGGCACGCGCATCGCTTCGGTTGCCAACAGCTTGATCAACAGCGTGCGCTATGCCGTCGAACAGCGTATCGGAGTGCCCGTAGGCCAGGTGAACGTCCATGTTCAGGGCCTACGTGTCAGCCGCACCGAATAAAGGCACAATATACTCGTCATGGCCGAAAACACATCTCCCCCACCCCACGATCGCGCCGCTTGTGACGGCGAAGCGCTCAAACGCATGGCCGCCGCTGGCAGGGACTGGCTAGACCGCCATCACGCCACCGTCAACCAACTGAACGTTTTTCCTGTGCCGGATGGCGACACCGGAACAAATATGCTTATGACCATGCGCAACGCCGTTCAGGAAGCCGAGCGCAACGGTTCTAACCACGCAGGGCAAGTCGCCGCGCTGATCGCACACGGCGCGATGATGGGGTCGCGTGGCAACTCCGGCACGATCCTCTCGCAACTTTGGCAGGGTTTCGCCCATGTGCTCAAAGAGCAAGAAGCGCTCAGCCCTGAGCTGCTGGTGCACGGACTGCGAGAAGCCGCAGAGACCGCCTATCGCGGTGTGATCCAGCCGGTTGAGGGGACGATCCTCACAGTGGCGCGTGAAGCTGCCGAAGAAGCCGAAGCCGCCTACGCCGAAACGCGGGACATGGTCGCCATCTTAGAGCGGGTCGTGGCGCGCGCCAAAGACGCGCTCGAACGTACGCCGGAAATGTTGCCGATCCTCAAAAAAGCCGGTGTGGTCGATTCCGGCGGCAGCGGTTTGGTTTACATCCTGGAGGGAATACTGCTCCATTTGCAGGGCCAAGCGATCACCGTCGAGCACGAACGGGCCGCCGAAGCGGTCGAGAACCTGGCCGCCGCGTTGGCTCCCGAAGACGAGTTGGGCTACGGCTACGATGTGCAGTTTATCCTCCAGGGTGAAAACCTGGACGTGAACGTGGTACGCGCCGCCATTGACCAAATGGGCTGGTCTACGTTGGTGGTGGGCGACGAACGCGCGATCAAAGTGCACGTGCACGTCCACGACCCGGGCATCCCGTTGAGCTACGCGGTGAGTTTGGGCACGATCAGCGATATTGTCGTGGAAAATATGCAAGAGCAATTCCACGAGTACGTGCGTGAACGCGCCGCCGAGCAAGGCGATCCCGAACCGGAGATCGCCTTGCCGGAGATGGACGAGGAAAGCGTCGCGGTGGTGACGGTGGCTTCCGGCAAGGGCTTGGCGCGCGTCTTCCGTCAACTGGGCGCGGCGGAGCTGATCGACGGGGGGCAGACCAACAATCCCAGCACCCAAGAGATATTGGAGGCGATCCAGCGCGTGCCCACGCGCAAAGTGATCGTGTTGCCGAACAACAAAAATATCATCTTGGCCGCCGAACAAGCCGCACGCTTGGCGACCGACCAGGAAGTGATCGTCATTCCCACACGCACCATGCCCCAGGGCATCAGCGCGCTGTTGCCTTACGATCCCCAAGGAGATTTTGAGAAAGTAGCCGCCGCGATGCAGCAGGCCAAAGACGAGATCGCCACCGGCGAGGTGACCACCGCCACGCGCAGTGTCGAACTCAACGGCGTGAGCGTGCAAGAAGGGCAAATCATCGGGCTGATCGACGGGGCGCTTGCGGTGGCGGGCAACAACATCGGCCAGGTGCTCAAAGACCTGATCGCGCAAATGTGCGCGGGAGATTGTGAGCTGATCACGCTTTATTACGGCGCGAATGTCCAGGAAGACGAGGCACGGGCACTGGTTGAGGAGCTGAGCGCACTCTACCCGGGGCCGGAGTTCGAGCTGGTCTACGGCGGGCAGGCCCACTATCATTATCTTGTGGGCGCAGAATAGCGCCAAACCACGTCCGACCAGTTACAGCGGGGGAGGATACTCACGTGGGCAAAGTCCGAATTGTGACCGACAGTTCGGCGCACTTTCCACGCCCTGAAGTTGCGCAGCACTACAACATCCACGTTGTGCCGCTTTTGATCCATCTGGGCACACAAGCCTTCCGCGAAGGCGTAGACCTGGAAGCCGCCGACTTTTTCCGCTTAATGGAGCGTAGCGACATCCGCGCGACGCTTTCCGCGCCACCGGTAGACGACTTCATCGCTGTTTATCAGCGTTTGCACCGCGAAACCGACCAAATCCTCTCGTTGCACATGTCCCGCCACATGAGCAAAGCCTGGGAACATGCGCGCACCGCCAGCCAAACCCTGCTGGGGCGCTGCGATATTGCGGTGGTGGATTCGCGCACGACTTCGGTCGGTCTGGCGATTTTGGTGGAGCTGGCCGCGCGCCTGGCCGAAGATGGGGCATCGCTGGACGAGATCGTGCATGTGGTGCGGGCTACGCTGCCGCATGTGTATTCGGTCTTTTACGTGAACTCACTTACCTATCTGCGCTATAATGGGCTGCTCAGCGAGGCGCAAACCATCCTCGGGACCATGCTTAACATTAAACCCTTCCTGACCATCGAAGAAGGTGAGCTGATCCCGATGGAAAAAGTGCGCACCCAGGCCCAGGCGCTCGACAAATTGATGGAGTTTGTGACCGAGTTTATCGCGCCCGAACAACTCGTGATCTTAGAAAGCTCCGTTTCCCCTACCGAACGCGCTCGCCAAATTCAAGAGCGTTTGTCATTCGAATTCCCCGGCCACGCCATCGCCACCGTGCTCTACGGCCCCAGCCTGGCGACGTTGATCGGGCCGGATGGGATGGGCGTGGTCGTGCACGAAAATCCGGACGCGAGCGAGGATGAGAGCTGATGCGTCGCTTGCTGATTATGACGGATAGCACGTGCGATTTGCCGAGCGCCTGGGTCGAGCGCTACGACATCCGCGTTGTGCCCACCTATGTTCAGTTCGGGCAAGAAAGCTTGGCCGACGACGGCGTGCAATTGACCCGCAAGGATTTTTACCGCCGCCTCATAAACACACCTATTTACCCGACCACGTCTGCGCCGCCGCTCGGCCAAACGCAAGCGATGATGGCGCGCGCGCTGGACGAAGCCGAACACGTGCTCGCCATCACCGCACCGGCCAAGCTCAGCAGCATCTACAACACTTTTCACCTGGCCGCTAAAACGTTAGCGCCGCACCGTGTCACGCTGATTGATAGCACGCAGCTTAGCATGGGGCTGGGCTGGCAGGTGCTCACAGCGGCGGAAATGGCCGAGGCGGGCGCCGAGTTGGAGGCGATCGTCGCGGCGGTGCGCGCTATGCAACCGCGCACGCACATTTGGGCCGCGCTAGATTCGATCCAATCGCTGCGGAGCAGCGGGCGGGTGAGTTGGGCGGCGGCCTGGCTCGGCGATTTTTTCAAGATCAAGCCCATTATCCACCTGCACGATAGTGAGGTACACTCCGCTTCGCGTGTGCGCACTACGCACCGCGCCTTTGATACATTGATTCAATTAACGCGCGCAGCCGCCCCATTTTCTCATCTGGCGTTTTTACACACCAGCAACCCAGAAGGTGCGCAACGCCTAAGCGAGGCGCTGGCGGACTTGTACCCTCAGCGCGAAATCGTCACTGCCGAGGTCACGCCGGTTATCGGCGTGCACGTCGGCGCGAAGGGGTTGGGGTTGGCCGTCGTGCGTAAATCGTGAACAGGACAAAGTAACTTATGCCTTCGGCGTTGGAAACTCTGGTCAAGATACTGAAGTTGGAACAAGAAACCGGCTACAAAAACACCGCCGTTATCGGTGGGTTGGAGTCGTTTGTGGAGCACTGGGTGCAAGACGCCCACCAACAAGCCAAACGTCCCGAACATCATCAACTGATAGACGAGCTGGAGGGCTATTTGCGCCGATACGGAGAACAAGACGCCCCCAAAGCACGCCATGAGGTGGTGAAGTACATGCTGGGGCGCATCATGGGGCGCGTCCCCGCGCCGTCGGACTTGCCCCCTTCCACTTATGCACAAGAACAATCCGCCGCACCATCAACAACACCGCCGCTCACGTCGGAAAAACGCACGCCTGCCTCGCCCCCCAGTCCGCGAAAAACCACACCGACGGCCACCATCGCGGCATCTGCGCCGTTTCGCCCGCCACGCCGACGCTACGCCGCGCTAGAGCCGCAAGAGGCCGCCGAGCGCTACGCGGCGCTGCAAGCGCCGGTCACCACGCTGCCGCGCGTGGGCGAAAAGATGGCCCAACGCTTGGAAAAGCTCGGCATTCGCACAGTGGCGGATATGCTCTTGTACTTCCCGCGCCGCTACGACGACTATAGCAAGCTACGCACGCTCAACCGGCTGCGCCCGGGCGAGACGGTCACCGTGATCGCGGCGGTGCGCTCGGTGGCGCAAAGGGTGGCGACGGGCAAGCGCGCGTATCTTTTCGTGACGGTGGACGACGGAACAGGGCTGCTCAACGTCGCATTTTTCGGCCAGCCCTGGCTACAAAAACAGTTCAAGCGGGGCAGTATGGTTGTTTTGAGCGGCAAGGTGGAGCTTTTTCGCGGTCAGCCCACCATGACCAACCCCGAATGGGAGATGTTGGAGCGCGAAAATCTGCATGTAGGGCGCATCGTGCCCGTCTACGGGTTGACGCGCGGCATCTCCGCGCGCACTATGCGCCGCTTGGTGCGCCAAGTGGTCACACAATGGGCCACGCGCATCCCCGAACACTTGCCGCTCAGCGTCTTGGAACGCGCAGACCTGGCAGATTTGAGTTGGGCGCTGCAACAAGTGCACTTTCCGGACTCCTTCGAGGCGCTGGAATACGCGCGGCGGCGGCTCACCTTTGACGAGCTTTTCCTCTTCCAAATGGAGATGCAAGCTCAACGGCGCGCATGGCAATCTGTGCCCGGGCAACCGCTATCGGTGACCGACGAGTGGCTGGAGAGCGCGTTGGCCGCCCTGCCCTACACGCTCACCGCTGCCCAACGGCGCGCTTTGGAAGACATCCGCGCAGACTTGGCGCGCGACGTGCCGATGAGCCGCCTTTTGCAAGGCGACGTCGGCTCGGGCAAAACAGCGGTGGCGGCGTTGGCGTTGGGAATGGCTGTGCGCAACGGCAAACAGGCCGCGCTGATGGCCCCCACCAGCATTCTGGCCGAACAACACGCCCGCACGCTGGCCGATCTGCTGGGACGGCTGCCGGAAGGTGAGCAGATCACGCTGCGTTTGCTCACCGGGCGCACAAGCGCCGTCGAACGCGAGGAAATTTACGCCGGACTGGCCGATGGTAGCGTCCAGGTGGTCGTCGGCACGCACGCGCTGATCCAGGAAGGCGTGCAATTCCACGATTTGGCGCTGGCCGTGATCGACGAACAACACCGCTTCGGTGTGGAACAGCGCGCCGCGCTGCGCAGCAAGGGCACTCATCCGCATGTGCTGGTGATGACTGCCACGCCGATCCCGCGCACGTTGGCGTTGACGCTTTACGCGGACTTGGACTTGAGCGTCATTGACGAGCTGCCGCCCGGTCGCACGCCGGTTGAGACGCGCGTGCTCACCTCGTTGGAACGCGAGCGCGCCTACACGTTTATCCGCGCGCAGGTAGAACGGGGGCGACAAGCGTTCATCATCTACCCGTTGGTGGAAACTTCCGAAGCGCTGCAAGAACTCGGCTCGGCCACCGAACAGCATGAACGGCTGCAAAAAGAGATTTTCCCCGATCTGCGTGTGGGGTTGGTGCACGGGCGCATGTCTCCGAGCGACAAGGAAGCCGTCATGGCCGCTTTTGCGGCGGGCGAGCTGGATATTTTGGTGGCGACGGCGGTGGTCGAGGTGGGCGTGGACGTGCCCAACGCCAACGTGATCTTAATCGAGAGCGCGGAGCGCTTCGGATTGGCACAATTGCATCAGTTTCGGGGGCGTGTGGGGCGTGGCGAGCACAAATCCTTCTGCTTGCTGGTCAACACCAGCAACGCGGAAGAGGCTGCCAAACGTTTGGCCGCAATTGAGGCCACCACAGACGGTTTTCGCTTGGCCGAGCTGGATTGGCAATTGCGCGGCCCGGGTGATTTGCTCGGCGTGCGACAAAGCGGCATGACCCGCTTCCGCCTAGCCGAACAGATCAACCCAAAGCTGGTGGAGCTGGCCCAACGCGAGGCGCGCACCGTCTACGCGGAAGACCCGCAGCTCCAGCACGACGAACACGCGCTGTTGGCCCAAAAGCTACACGGCCCCGACCAACTCGCCGAGATCAGCTAAGCCGAGCCTATTCCTAAGGGCAGAGAAAAACACCATGACCAGCCCCAAAGCCACAATCCTTTATGTCGAAGACGATCCCGATAGCCAAACGCTCATTCATCGCATCCTCACCCATAACGGCTATCGCGTTCTGATCGCCCCGACCGGCCTGGACGGATTGGACATGGCGCGCCAACATCATCCGGATTTGATCCTGACCGATATCAATTTGCCGGACATGAGCGGGCGCGAGATCACCGACCGACTGCGTGCCGATGGCGAGCTGTGCAATGTGCCCATCATCGCCGTGACGGCCCAGATCCACGACTTCGAGCGGCGCAAAACGTTGGTGGCCGGTGTCAACGGCTACATCACCAAACCGATCAACTTGCAGATGTTGGTGCACACGGTGGAAGAATGCCTGGCAGGACAGCTCCCCGCGCCCCCCATCGAAGACCTGGACGAAGCCCGTCGCGCCTATCACCAAGAGTTGATCACGCGCTTAGAAGAAACCGTGCGCAAGTTGGAAACGCGCAACCGCGAACTGCAACGGCTCGACCGGCTGAAGGATGATTTTATCCAGCTCACCGCGCACGAGCTGCGCACGCCGTTGACCACCGTTTACGGTTACAGCCGCCTGGTACAAACGCTGCCCGCCATCCAGCAGTTGATGGCGACGAACACAGAAGCCAACGCCACCCTCACCGGCTTGCTGACCGCCATCGAGCGTTTGCACGCAGTGGTGGACGAGATCGTTATCGTCTCGCGCATCGCTTCCGGCAGAGTAGACTTGCGGCTGGCTTATACCAATCTGGCAGAGAGCATTCGCCAGGTGATCGTGGACTATACTCCCGTGTTGACCCAACGTGCCTTGCAATTGCAACTGACGCCGGAAGACTGGAAAATCTCGTTGGTGGCGGATAAGCAGATGCTCGAAATGGCTTTTAGCAATTTGCTGAGCAACGCCATCAAATACACGCCGGACGGCGGCACGATCTCGCTGTATGTGGAACGTGTCGAGGACGCTGACGAACCTTTTGTGCGCATCGTCTTTCAAGATAGCGGCATCGGCATCGCGCCGGAAGATCAGCCGTACATCTTCGACCGCTTTTACGTCACAGGAGACACCCAGCTCCACTCCACCAGCAAAGCCGCCTTTCGCGGCGGCGGGCTGGGGTTGGGGTTGGCGATCTGCAAAGGGATTGTGGAGGCGCACCAAGGGCATATCTGGGTAGAAAGCGCCGGACGCAGTGAAACCGAGTTGCCGGGCAGCACATTTTACATCGAGCTTCCGCTCACATTACAACTACCCAACTAGCGCCACCCCGACCCTATCTCTATTTGCACGGCTGCCGCTGGGCAGTAAAATTCAAGCTAGGGAAACCGACCATTCAAAAGGGTGCGACCATGAAAACCCGTCTATGTTCGGTGTGCGGGCATGAAAATTTGCAACGCGCGGTTTTTTGCTTCCAATGCGGCGCCCGTTTGGAAACAAAAGCCGCCGCGCACGGTGTGCACAAACACCGCCGCCTTCTCGAAGAGAACACCCACCCTCAAGACGCAACCGCACGCTTTCTCAACATCACCTCCGCCTCATTAGAAGCCGCGATTATCTGTTTGCGTTGCAGCACGCCCAACCAACCCCTAGCCCGTTATTGCATCGGGTGTGGAGCGTCGCTTTCTGTGCCGGAAGATTTCGACCCCACACAGCCCGTCCCGCGCGTGAGCGCTATTTCCAACGTGGGGCGCGTGCGTGGCAACAACGAAGACCGCGTCGGGCTTTGGGCACGGGAAGGCGTGGTGTTGGCCGTAGTTGCGGACGGCATGGGCGGGGCCGCCGCAGGTGAAGAAGCCAGCCGCTTGGTGTTAGAAGCGATCCAAGCTGAATTCCTGGGGGCGGTGCGCGGCAGCGAAACGCTACGCGCGCTTTCCGATGACGAGATCGCGGACAAACTGCGCACCACCATTCGCCGCGCCAATCGCGCCATCATCGAACGCGCCGAGGAATATCCCGCTTATCAAGGCATGGGTACAACGGTCACGCTGGCTTTTGTGCGCAGCCCCCGCGTGATCATTGCCCACGTGGGAGACAGCCGCGCCTATTTGATCAACGGGAAAAACGGCTGGATCAACCAGGTGACGGACGACCACAGCTTTGTTGAGGCGCTGCTTGCTTCCGGCCACATCACCCATGAGCAAGCCGCCGTCCACCCGATGCGCAACGTGCTTTACCGTGCTTTGGGGCAAGTGGAAGACGTGGAAGCTGATCTATACAGTCGGGAGCTGGCCGAAGGGGATTGGCTGGTGCTTTGCAGCGACGGGCTAACGCGCCACGTCAAACCGTTTGAGATCGCCCAATTTGCGACATGTAGTACCACGCCCGCAGAAGCAGCTCAGGCACTGATCGACTTGGCGAACCAGCGCGGCGGCGAAGACAACATCAGCGCGGTGATTATCAAGCTGGAAAATGCCGAAACGTTGGCGGACGCCGAACACAACACTTCCGCTCAATCGGAGGAAGCCTCCCCAGAAGACTGATCGGCTTTTAGGCCCTGCTGCAAAGCAATCTCGCGCGTTTGCACTTGTCGCACCATCTGCACAAAAGTCCGGATCAAGCTCCGAATTTCGCCATCCGTTTCGGCCTCCGGCGCGTTGTGCATGTCCACCTCCAAATTTCCTTCGGCAAGCCGACGTGTGGCCTCGATCACGCGCTGGAGGTAGGTGGTGGTGTAACGCACTCGTTCCACCAAGTTGCGCATCATCGCCAGCCCAACCATGGGGTGTTCGCGCAAATAGCGCGTGAAGTCGTCGCGATGCAAGATCAGCACATCCAAATCTTCCGCTGCCGCCACAGAGGCCGAACGTGGGCGTTCGTCCAACATCGAAAACTCGCCGAACATCTCCGAAAGGTAACGTATAGTGAACTCGTTACCCTCAGCGTCCTCGGTGTAGATGCGCACCTTGCCGCTGAGGATGATATACATCGAGCTGCCCGGGTCGCCTTTGCGGAAGAGCACCGTTCCTTTGGGAAAATGCCGTCGTTCCATGACGTGGATCAGTGCTTCGCGGTCGGCCCGCTCCACGCCTTTGAAAAGCGCATGATCGGCGAGGCGCTCGGCGATAGCCACCAGACCCGTTGTTGAGATGTCACTCATTGCGCTCTCGTTCTGTGTGCTCATCTTGAGGATGCTTGTCCGTCGGTGGCGTCAATGGTTGACGCATGGCGTGCTCTCGCTCGTAAAGTCGGGAAGCGACCGCCGAAAATACACCGCTCACCTGCTCCGGCGTTTCCGGTGAGAGCGTGTCCGGCTCCAAGATAACTTCCGTCGCGGGGGGTTGAGGTTGCGGCGCGGGAGCTTCAACTTCCATCGGCATATATTCGCCGCGACTGATGCGTGTCATCCATTCGACCGCCGCCTCGACGGATTTTGTGGTGTAGCGCACCTTGTCCGCCAGATAGCGTAACATTGCCAGAACCACCAACGGGCGGCTTTGGATAAACATGGTGAAGACCTGGCGTTCCAACATCAGCGTGCGCACGTGCCCAACAGCTTGGGCGCGTGCCGAACGCGGACGCCCGTCTAATAGCGAGAATTCGCCCACCACGCTCCCCGGTTGGAAGGTGCGCAAGAGCTTTTCGTCGCCATCGCTGGGAACGTAAATGGCGATCTGCCCCTCTTCCACCAAATACATCGCGTTTCCCTCATCGCCCGCGTTAAAAAGCACCTCTCCGTCCTCAAATTCTTGCACCTTGATCGCACGGCTTAGGTTTTCCAAGTTTGCCAACGACACATCGCGGAAAATATCGATTTGGCTCAGCCGTTCGGCCATCGCGGTAAGTTGCTCCGGTGTGAAAGTTTCCGCCAGGCCGGAGATGCGCATGAACATATCAAAGCGGTGGACAAAGGTGGGGTCAAAACGCGCCAGCTCCTCGTTGAGCACTTCTTGAAGGGCCTCATCGTTGGTGGGAAAGACACGCTGCACGAAGAGCAACACCGAGCGCCCTAATTGGCGACGCACTTCCTCCATCTCCTCCTGATAAGCCTCGATCTCTTCTTCCCAGGCGCGGCGCAACCTTTCGCTGGCTGGCCCTTGTAAATTGTTGCGCAAAATGCCGATATTGGCCTGAATGGAAAGCAAACGACGAATGAGGGCGATGTTCTCGTCGCCGAAATAATCGCGTAGCTCACGGAAAACGTGCTCAATGCCGACATCTCCCAGACGTTGGACGGCTTCGCGTTCCCCTTCGGAAACGTCCACGTCGTGGCTGAGCGTTTCGGTGAAGCGGCGTTTTTCGTCGGTCAGCCCTTGCACAATCTCCCACGCGATCACCAAGCCACCACCGACGCCCACCCCCATCGCCACAAACAACAATGGCACGCCCTCCAAGTGTGCGGCCAGGTTGTTATAAGTGGCGTGTAGCAAGATCGCCAAGCCAATGCCGATCAGCGGGAACATCTTGCGGCGTGCGCTATCGGTGCGCCGCAGGCGACCCAGTGAGATGCCCACTAGACCGCTGGCGGTAGCGTGCATAAGCGAAGTGGAAAGCGCACGGCTCAACGCCACCCCCAACACAGCGTCTCCTGCTTGGGGCAAGTAAATAAACAGATTTTCCGAAAGCGCAAAGCCCAACCCTACGGCAATGCCGTATACCGCGCCGTCCACAATGTAACGAAAACGGGGGCTGCGGATCAGGTAGATGAGTACCAACGCCTTGAGCAGTTCCTCGCCTACCGGTGCGACCGCCGAAGTCAGCAGTGTATAAGAAACGCCGCGCGCTGAGATAGCGCTGTTAAAACCCCAAGCGAGGAAAAACGCGCCCAGCGCGCCCCACCCCGCACACAAAAAGACGGTGCTGGGGCGGCCTGTGCCAAAAACGTCCAACGTCACAAAAAGATAAATAGTCAGCGCGGGCAATGCCAGCGCCACAAAATAGCCGACTAAAGCAACTGTGCTCATGGCACTTTCCGTTATGTGTGCCGGTCAAGGACGTGCGCTACTTTTGAGGTCATAGAACGTTGGCGCAGAAGCTCCTCGCCTTCAGGTGAGGAAGAAATGCGCCTTTCTCCCTATAATTCGATATGAGTATTTCGGTCAAGTGTGTTATACCATAGAGATGAAGTTAAGGGCGAAAATCAAATGTTGCTAAGCCCTGTGCCCATGCGCGCGAAACTTGACGCAATTAACCGTGTCGGTTATAGTGTGAACAGCACCATATCCCTATATATTTGGAGATTTCGCTTAGGAGTGTAGAAACATGACCCGTTCAAAGTTCCTTGCACTAGCCATCGTTATGGTTATGGTGGTGGCGGCGGTTGCCGTCCCCTCCCGCACGTCGGCTCAAGACCAACCCTTGCGCATCACATTGGTGATCAACGGCGTTTTGGGCGACAAGTCTTTCTTTGATTCCGCGCAGCGCGGCATGGATCGCCTGATCGACGAGGGCTACAACGTCGAGGTCAACACCATTGAGCTGGGCATTGACCCTGCCAACTGGGAAAGTGGCCTGAGCGACGCGATGGCCGACGTGGACAACTACGACGTGTTGATCGTCGGCACGTTCCAGATGGGCGAATTCCTCGCCAAGCGCGTACATCTGTATCCGGACAAGTATTTCATTTTCTACGATGACTCCGTTCCCTACGACGACCCCGAATATTGCGTCGAGGGCTGCACCAACGTCTACTCCGTGCAATACGCCCAGAACGAAGGTTCGTTCCTGGCGGGCGTGTATGCGGCAGCTATCACCACCAGCGGCATCGAAGGCGTCAATGACGACGCGATCATCGGCGTGATCGGTGGGCAAGATATTCCGGTCATCAACGACTTCATCGTTGGCTATGAACAAGGCGCTTGCCTGGTTAACCCCGACGTGGACGTGATCGTCCAGTATGCCGGCGGTTGGAACGACCCCGCCAAAGGCAAAGAAATCACCCTGGCGATGTACGAACAAAAAGCGGACATCGTCTTCCAGGTGGCCGGTGGCACGGGTGTGGGCGTGTTTGAGGCAGCCTACGAGCAGGGCCACTACGCGATCGGCGTGGACTCCGACCAGGCCACCATCATCGCGGACACCGACCCCGAGCAAGCCCAGCACATTCTCACCAGCATGATGAAGAACGTGGACAACTCCCTCTTCCGCGCCATTGACTTGCACCTGAAGGGCGAACTGCCTTACGGCCAGGCCGAAGTTTTGGGCGTGAGCAAGGGCGGCGTTGGCTTGGCGATGAACGATATTTACTACGAAAACACGCCGGAAAACATCCTGGACTTGATGGACGCGACCACCGAGAAGCTGGAAGCTGGCGAAGTGACCGTGAACACCGTCTTCGAAGCGCGCTTGGACTTGGGCTATAGCTTGGCCGAGGTCGGCATGGCTTGCGACGAGATGCCGGAAGTAGACTTCGACGCTGCGGAGTACCTGGCGCAGTAAGTCGGGCACAATCACGTATTGACTGGGGTGAGCTATGCTCGCCCCAGTTTGCTATTAGTTTGCGGGTGCGTTCGCGGAACACAAAACCAACATGGCTCTTTCCATCTCTCTCTGGTATGCCGCCTCTCCCCTTTGTGCTGTTGCATCGTCCTTTTCCCACTCAGCACCCGCTCAGCCCATCACCAGCCCACGCTACGCTCGGCACATCTTCGCTGTGCTGGCTTATGCACCGGTCAAACGGTCAGACGGGCTGAAGCGCTTCCCGTGCCCCGACATCCTAATCTAGGGGGTAGTAGATGACGATCATAGAAGCAAGAGATATTGTCAAAATTTATCCCAACGGTGTGCTCGCCAACGACCATGTGCACCTTTCTGTCGAAAAGGGGGAAATCCACGCGCTGGTCGGGGAAAACGGCGCGGGCAAGTCCACCTTGATGAAAATCCTCTACGGGCTAGAACAGCCTACCGAGGGTGAGATTTGGCTGCGCGGCCAGCGGGTTGAGATCGGTAACCCGCAGGTAGCCATTGACCTGGGGATCGGCATGGTTCACCAAAACTTTATGTTGGTGGACTCGTTCTCCATCGCCCAAAATATCGCGTTGGGCATGGAAACTACGCGCGGGCTTTCCGTTGACGTGCCCTCGATTATCGAAGACACGCGCAAACTTTCCGAAATGTACGGGCTGCATATTGAGCCAACTGCGCGCGTAGATACCGTGCCGGTGGGAATGCGCCAGCGTGTAGAAATCCTCAAGGCGCTCTATCGCGGCGCGGAAATCCTGATCTTGGACGAGCCAACCGCTGTGCTGACCCCACGCGAAACCAAAGACCTCTTCACCGCCATTCGAAACTTGGTGGACGAAGGAAAAACGGTCATCTTCATCACCCACAAGCTGCGCGAGGTCATGGAAATTTCCGACCGCGTCACCGTGATGCGCGACGCGCGCACGGTGGGCACGGTCAACACCTCGGAAACGAACGAGGCCGAGCTTGCGCGGATGATGGTGGGGCGTGAGGTCTTTATGCAGGTGGACAAGCCCCCCGTCCAGCGCGGCAAGCCGGTTTTGGAGGTGCGCGGGCTAACCTATATCAACGAGACCGGACGGACTTTGCTCCACAACGCCACCTTTACCACCTACGAGGGTGAAATCCTGGGCATTGCGGGCGTAGAAGGTAACGGCCAAACCGAGTTGGTCGAAGTGCTCACCGGATTGCGCCCTGCTTCCGGTGGAGAAGCGTATGTAGATGGCGCACAGGTGTTGGGGTCTGGGCCGCGTAAAGTGCGAGAAGCGCATGTCGCGCATATCCCCGAGGATCGCCTGACCAACGGCGTCGCCGTAGACGCGACCATCGGCGACAACCTGATCGTAGATCGCTACTATCGCCCGCCCTTTACGCGGCACGGACTGCTGGACTTGCGCACCATCCGCCAACACGGTGAGGAACTGATCGAGCGCTTTGATATTTTGGCGCCCGGGCCGAACTTGCCGGTGGGGTCCCTTTCCGGCGGCAATATGCAAAAAGTGGTGGTGGCGCGCGAGCTTTCTTCCTCCCCCCGCTTGCTTATCGCCGCCCAGCCGACGCGCGGTGTGGATATTGGCGCGATTGAGTACATCCACCAGCAACTTGTGGACCAACGTACCAGCGGGCTTTCTATTTTGCTCATCTCGGCGGACTTGCAAGAGGTGATGAAGCTCTCGGATCGGATTATGGTGATGTATGAAGGCGAGATCGTGGCGGTCTTCCCCAACACGCCGGACTTGACCGAGGATAAGCTGGGGTTGTATATGCTCGGCGCGGAGCGGCAACCCCCCGAAGAAATGGAGCAGTACCTATGAAACCCAAAACCGCGCAAAAAGGTAACCGACTGACGCTCCCTCTCTTCGGCTTCGTAATGGCTGTGCTCACGCTGTTGTTTTTGAGCTATAAGGCTTATGGCCTCGGCTTGGGCATGTCTCTTTCCGAAGTGAAGGACGCCATCCAAGCCACGCCCGGGCCGCTCAGCGTTTTGTTGATCAACGCCCTGGCGGGATTCAGCGTCTTTTTGCTCATTTGGGAGCTGCGCTGGGACGCGGCGCGCGTGTTGTTAACGGTGGTCGTCGCGCTTATTTTCGGCTATCTGATGACGGCTTTTTTCAGTCTAGATGCTGCTGATAGCTTAATTCGCGGCGAGTTCCGCATCAAAGTTGTTTCGGATGCCGAAGCACTGACTACCATCAATTACGGTGAAAAGATCGCCACCGAGTTCAGCTCACCGCAGGACGCGGTCAGCTACACGTTCGCCGGGCGGGCGGGCGATGTCGTTTCGGTGTTGGCCTATGTGGACCAAGACGTAGAGCTGCCGTTGGCCTTGACGTTGCGCGACGAGAACGGTAACGTGCTTGGCGAGGGCACGCAAGCCACCAAAACCCAAACGCGCGCTTTCCGTCGCTATCTGACCAAGAAAAACGGCTACGTCATCCAAGACTTCACCTTGCCCGAAGACGGCTTTTACACCATCACGGCGCAAGCTGCCGAAGGCGTGGAAGAGGTCAACGCAGAAGTCACCGTCGCCCTGGTTTCTGATGCGCCCCCGCTGGTGGACTTTGCTTACAACAGCAAACCGGTTGGCGCGATCTTCAACAAGGAGAAAGTCTCCAATCCCTTGCGTGAGGCCGAATATCACTTCGCCGGACGTGAGGGCGATGTGGTGACGATCCTGGCTTACGTTTCACGCCCCGAAGTGGGGATGGACTTGCAAGTGACGCTCTACGGGCCAGACGGCGAAAAGATCGCCTTCAACGACAACGCTACCGATGCGCAAGTGGAGCAGTTCTCCCGCGAGCTGAAAAGCACGCGCGACGCGATCTTGCAAGATGTAACGTTGCCCGCAGAGGGAGTTTACACGGTTTATGTGCGCCCCAACCCCCTGGATACCAGCGTGCGCATCAAGGAGACGATCAAGGCCACCAACAAAGCCTATGACGCTTTCTTGCTTGGGCCGTTGAGCCGTCTGAACCGCTGGGTGGTTTGGATTCGGGACGCGCTGACGCTGATCTTGTTGGGGCTTTCCATCGCGATGGTCTTCCGCGCGCGCCAGTTCAGCTTGGGCGCGGAAGGGCAGCTCTATTTCGGCGCGTTGGTCTCCGGCGTGGTCGGGCTGACTTTCGGCAATCTGCCGTCCTATCTGCTCGTGCCCATCGCGCTACTTTCGGCGGCGACGGCAGGCTTCCTTTGGGGACTGCTCCCTGGCGCGCTGAAAGCGTATTTGGGCGCAGACGAGCTTGTTTCAACCTTGATGCTGAACATGGTCGCGCAGCGTTTCTACGAGATGGTGCTCACCTTCCAGCTCAAACCGCCGGACGCGGGCTACACCTATTCGGACTGGATTCCTGAAAACGGCCTGCTGGCCCCGATCGTGGACGTGACCGGCGACCAAGTCACCATCGCCGTCTATATCGTGATCGCGATGGTGGTGCTCACCTGGCTGATGATCCGCCGCACGCCCATCGGCTACGAAATCCGCATGATCGGCGCAAACATCAAGTTCGCCAACTACGGCGGGGTGAACACCAAGCGCACGATTATGTTGGTCATGGCGATCAGCGGCGCGGTGGCCGGTTTGGCGGGCGCGCACCTGGCAATGGGGATGCACCGCCGCTTGATCCTGAATATCTCCGTTGGGCTGGCTTTTGAGGGCGTGGTGGTGGCGCTGCTGGCACGCAATAACCCGCTGGTTGTGCCCTTTACGGGGCTGCTCTACGCCTATCTGCGTACCGGCGCGCAAGTGATGGAGCGCGACGCCAATATCAGCTCGGAGGTCGTGCGCATCATCCAAGCAGTGGTGATCTTGCTCATCACGGCGGAAGCGCTGGTGACGTTCGTCCGCCGCCGCCGCATCCGGCGACGGGGGACGCTCGAATTGGATATGGGAGAAGGCCAAAACGGCAACGGCTCGCTGACCCCTGCCGAGGAGGGCGCGCATGGATAACTCACTGTTTCAGAACGTTTTGGAAGGTATCTTCAGCGCGGCGTTTCTCGCTTCTGTGTTGCGCGTGACCACGCCGATCCTGTTGCCGTCACTCGGCGCGCTGATCTCCGACCGCGCGGGCGTGATCAACATCGGGCTAGAAGGGATCATGCTCATCTCGGCCTTTACCGGCGTGGTCTTCAGCGCCTACGCCCAAACTTGGTGGGGGGCCGATACAGGAAGGATGGTCGGCCCCTGGCTGGGGCTTGGGATGGGCTTGGTGATGGGAGTGCTCACCGCGTGGATACTCGGCTTTTTCCACCTCAAGCTCAAAGCCGACTTGATCCTTTCGGGCATTGCCATCAACTTCCTGGGGCAATCGGCCACCATCGCCATCATGTACGAGCTGACCGGCGACCGTGGCAACACCCAGGGCGGCCTAGAGAGCATGAAGATGCCCTTTATCCACCTGCCCAAGTTTCTCAACGATATTCCGGTAGTTTCTTTCTTCTACCAAGTGCTGGATAACCAAAGCGTGATGACGTGGATCGCGTTGGCGTCGGTGGCGGTGGTGTGGTACTTCCTCTACCGCACGCCGACCGGTATCCATCTGCGCGCGGTGGGTGAAAACCCGGAAGCGGCGGCCTCGGTAGGTATCCGCGTGACGCGCATCAAATATCTGGCGTTGGTGCTCAGCGGCGTGCTGGCCGCGCTGGGCGGCGTGCATATGAGCATGGGCTACCTGGGCTTTTTCCAGGCGAACATGACCGCCGGACGCGGCTTTATCGCCTTGGCGACGCCCTACCTGGGCGGAGGACACCCCATCGGGACGGGGTTGGCTTCGGTCATCTTCGGCTCGTTCGACGCGCTTTCGGTGCGCGTGGGGTCGCTGGAGATCCCCTCGCAGTTGCCGCAAGTGTTGCCCTACATGGCAACAGTGATGGCGCTGGTAATCTACGCGCTGCAAAATCAGCTTGCCGTGCGGGTTCGCACGTTGCGCTCGGCGGAAGGCGAGGGCTTTGACGCGACCTTCTGGAGCGCCATTCAGCGCTTGAGCGTGCTGCATATGTTCATGGCGATGGTGGCCGTTTTTGGCGTATTGGTCGGTGTGAGTATGTTTTCCGCGCCGAAGGGCTTTCTCAGCCTGGGGACCGACTGGAGCACGTCAACCGTGTTTCTCTATGGGGGGCTGATCATGGCCGGTTCGTTGTTCCTTATCGGCGTGAATCTGCCCTTTATGTTGGATGTGGAGCGTATCGGACGCCACCCGCTCGCCAGCGCGGGCGCGATGGTGGTTTCGCTGTGGCTCTATTTAGGGCTGGTCTTTATGCTCTTTGTGGAAACAACGTCGCTGGCCGACCACTCGGTGACGCTCGGCTTTTTGATCGGGCTGGCCGTTTCTATTGCGATCTGGTTAGCGCTGGGAGGGTTACACTTACTCCAGCGAAACCACCGACAGCCCGCGCCTGCACAGGCGTGAGCGGCAGTGATGAGTTGAGCGGGGGCGTAGGACATACGCCCCCGTTTATGCCAGACAGGCCATAACACCTGTCCACGTCGTTTATTCTGATGCCGAACGAAGGAGGGGCACGTGTCCCTGCAAGAAAAAATTCTGGGCGGGCTGTACGGGCAAGCCTTGGGCGACGCATGGGGAATGCCCGCCTATTTTGATCCCTACCAAACATGGGAAGCCTACGGCGGTTGGATCGACAAATTCCTGCCCGCGCCGGATGACCATCCGGTGCACGCAGGGCTACCTGCCGGACGCATCACGGACGACAGCGAGCAAGCCTTTTCGCTGGCGCAGCAATTTATCCGCGACGGCGGAGTGACGCTCGAAGGCGCGGTCAAGGCGATCATCACCTGGTATGATCGTGTGGGCGGAGAAACGTCCCCCTACGTGGGGCCGAGCACACGGCGCGGCGTGCAAGCGCTCAAACGCGGCGAAGACCCCCACACGACGGGGCTTTGGGGCGACACCAACGGCGCGCCGATGCGTATCTCACCGGTGGGCTTGCTCCACCCGGGCGACCCGCTCGGTGCGGTGCGCGACGCGGTGACGGTTTGCACACCCACACACAATACCAACGTGGCGATCAGCGGCGCGGCGGCGGTAGCGGCGGCGATTGCCGTTGCGATGACCGAAAACGCCACGCTCGACGCGGTGGTCAGCGCGGGCATGATGGGCGCGGAGTTGGGACGTCAACACGGGCGGCGCTGGTTAGGCCCTTCGGTGGCGCGACGGATCGAGATGGGCGTGCATATTGCGCGTGGCTCGGGAGACGCCTTTACGCGCTTGGTGGAAATTTACGACGTGGTCGGGGCGTCGCTCAGCGTGCCGGAAACGCTCGGCGCGGCCTTCGGTGTGCTGGTGATGGCCGAAGGCGACCCCAGACAAACCGCGATCTACGCCGCCAACCTTTCCGGCGATGCGGACACGGTCGGCGCGATTGCGTGTGCCATCGCGGGCGCGTATCGCGGGTTCGACGCCTTCGATCCCGCGTTGGTAGCCGTGTTGGACGCCGATCCGGTCTTTGCCGAATACGGCGTGCGCGAGATTGCCGAAGGGGTACACAAGTTGGCGAGCGCGCGCTTGGCGCGCCAGGAGTAGCAGTGATGAGCAAGCGTATTGTGACCGTAGGAGATGTGGTGCTGGATATTATCATGCCGGTGAAGCTGCCCTTGCGCGCAGCCCGACACCAAAACGCCGAGCGGCGCAATGTCCAACCCGGCGGCATGGCGAACTTTGCCCTGGCGGCGCTGAATTTTGGGGTTGAGGTCTCGATGTCCGGCGTGATCGGCGATGATGTCTTTGGGCAAATGGTGCTCGGAACACTCAACGAACGGGGGGTAGATACCCATCACGTGCTAACCACTCCGAACTCCGAAACGACGTTGGTACTTGTGTTGACGGACAAAGAGGAAGACAAACACGTTTTCGTCGGACACTACGGCGAAGGACCAGAGGCGGAATATCCGGAGGGGTTGGACGAGGTTATCGAGAAAGCGGACGCGCTCTTTATCGAGGGCTACACGCTCACCGAAAAGCGCGTCGTGAAGATGACGACCCGCGCCATTGAGCACGCGCACAAAGCAGGCACGCCGATCTATTTGGACGCGGGGCCGTTCCTGCGCTACGCCGACCCCAAGCAGGTGCGCTGGGCTTTGGAACGCACGCATTTATTGTTCCTCGCTGATGATGAAGCTCCCTATGCCGCAGATGGCAAAGAGGGACCCAATGCTTTTGCCAGTTTGCTGGTAATGGGGCCGAAGTTTGTGGTCGCCAAACGCGCGGCCAAAGGGAGCATGGTCATAACTTCGGACTGGTGGCTGGATATTCCGCCCTATCCGGTTGAGCGTGTGGTGGACTCGGTGGGCGCGGGCGACACCTACGACGCGGTTTTCATGGCCGGAGTGCTCAACGGGCTTTCTTTGCAAGATAGCGCCAAGCTGGCAAACGCAGCGGGCGCACTGGTTGTGCAACGTGTGGGCGGTGGTGTGACCGCGCCCACGTGTGAAGAGACGCTGGCGCTGTTGCGTTCGGCAGGCGACGAGGTGGATTTTTCATGCTGAAGACAATCACGCTAGAAACGCCCAACGGTGATGCCTTGGTGGATATCACCGCGCAGGTGCGCGCAGCCGTCGCAGAAAGCGGCGTGCAATCCGGCTTGTGTGCGGTGATCGTGCCGCACACGACCGCCGCCGTGACGGTCAACTCGATGATGGACCCCACCACCCCGCAGGACATCATCGCAGATGTGCGGCGGCTTGTGCCGACGCGCGTGGACTTCAAACACCAGTACGACACACCCGCCGACGCCGCCGGACACATCAAAGCGGCGCTGATCGGCCACAGCGTGCTGCTGGTGATCGAGAACGGGGAGCTGCTTCTGGGCGGCTCGCAAAGCGTCATGTTCTACGAATTCGATGGACCGCGTAAGCGGCGCGTGCAGGTAAAGGTTGTAGCCGGATGAACAACGTATTGACGTATTCGGAGGAGATCGCCGCTGCTCTAGAGAGCGGCTCGCCGGTGGTAGCGCTGGAATCCACCTTGATCACACACGGCTTCCCCTATCCGGCCAACGTGGAAACCGCGCTGGCGATGGAACAAGCGATCCGCGAGGAGGGCGCCATCCCCGCCACTATCGCCGTCTTGGACGGACGGATCAAGGTGGGCCTGGGCCGAGAAGAGATCGAGCGACTGGCCGAGTTGGGGCAACAGGGCGTGCGCAAATGCTCGCGGCGCGATCTGCCGATTGTGGTCGGCTTGCGTCAACATGGCGCGACCACCGTCGCGGGCACGATGATCGTGGCGCACATGGCGGGCATTCGCGTTTTTGCGACGGGCGGCATCGGCGGGGTGCATCGCGGGCATCCGGAGGACGTTTCCGCCGACTTGATCGAGCTGGGCCGCACGCCGATTGCGGTGGTTTGCGCGGGGGCTAAGTCCATCTTGGACTTGCCACGCACGTTGGAGGTTTTGGAAACGCAAGGCGTGCCGATCTTGGGTTACGGGACGGACACGCTGCCCGCTTTTTACAGCCGCTCTAGCGGGCTGCCGATTGACCAGCGCGTGGATAGCCCGCAAGAAGCCGCCGCGATCATCGCTGCGCGGGACAAGTTGGGGTTGGGGCATGCGGTGCTGGTCACCGTGCCCGTGCCGGAAGCCGAGGCCTTGCCACAAGACGAGGCCGAAGCCGCCATCCAAGAAGCAACGCGCTTGGCCGACGAGGCCGGCATACACGGCAAAGCCGTGACGCCCTTTGTGCTGGCAAAAGTGTTGGAGCTGACCAACGGGCGCTCCAAACAAGCGAACATCGCCGCGCTGGTGAACAACGCACACGTGGCCGCGCAAATTGCCGTTGCGCTGCACCAATAGGATCAGGAGACGCTATGGCGCGCAAAATCATCATTGATACCGACCCGGGCGTAGACGACACGATGGCGATCTTTTTCGCCTTGCGCTCGCCGGAACTTGACGTGCTCGGGCTGACAACCATTTTCGGCAACGTGGCGGTGGAGCTGGCGACGACCAACGCGCTGCGGCTGTTAGAGATCGCGGGGCGCAGCGATATTCCGGTGGCCCAGGGCGCACACGCACCCATCGCGGGGCGCTTCAACGGGCCGGCGGATTTCGTACACGGCGCGGACGGCCAGGGCAACGTCGAGTTGCCGCCGCCGAGCACGCACGCCATCGCGCAAAGCGCCGCTGAGTTCATCATCGAGCAGGTCATGGCCGCCCCGGGCGAAATTACGCTTGTGCCCATCGGGCCACTGACCAATATCGCGCTGGCGCTGCACCTGGAGCCGCGCATCGCCCAAAACGTGCGCGAAGTGGTGTTGATGGGCGGCAACGCCTACGAAGCGGGCAACGCTACGCCCACCGCCGAAGCCAACATCTGGAACGATCCGGAAGCGGCGGAAGCCGTTTTTGCGGCAGATTGGCAGGTGACGATGGTGGGGCTAGACGTGACACACAAGGTCAATATGACGCCCGAACACCTGGCGCGCTATGAGCAGGCGCAAAATCCGCTGGCGCAACATATCGCGCGCATCGTGCGCTTCTATCGCGCATTCTTCGAGCGACATTACCCCCATTTGCAAGGAATTTACGTGCACGACTCCTCGGCCATTGCGTATGTGCTCGACCCATCGCTTTTCCAGGTGGAACGCTGGCCGATCCGCGTGGAGCTGGCCGGACTTGGGCGCGGCAAAACGTGGCCCGGGGTGGTCGGGAACGTGGCGCGCGAGGGAGCGCTCCCCTGGGAAGGACGTCCGCCGGTCAATATTTGCGTGGGCGTGGACGCCGAGCGCTTGCTGGAAATGGAGCTAGGCCAACTGACGAGTGCGTAGAACGTAGCTCGTGCGGTTGGGGACGCAGGGGCGCGCCGCCGTGCGCCTTCGGCGCACTACGCGCGGCGGATGCCGCGCGTCAGCCGCGCTGCGCGCGGCTAGGCGGCGCGCCCGCTCTGCGCACGCACTCCTAGCCCGAAAAGCGCTTCCCTGCGGACGATGTTCATCGCACAGAACAAAGCCCCGAAATTTCCTTGACGCCTCTCTGATGCACTGGTAGAATGAGCGCATGTCACGCCCCTATCGTCTAGAGGACTAGGATGCCACCCTTTCAAGGTGAAGACTGGGGTTCGAATCCCCATAGGGGCACAGCCGAGCCTGCGCAGCGCGCGGGCTTTTTCTTTTCCCTTACACACGCGCAAAATGGTACTGTTGCACAACCACGCGATCCGTGAAGTAGTGCACCAGGTTATAAGCGGGCGGCACTTCCAGATCGGGACGCGGCTCGGCGTCCCAGGGCTGCCAGGTGTAAGCAGGGGCCACGCTGGGCGCGGAGATGTACGTAATCCCATCGCGCACGATTTGGCTGCTGCGGTGCAAATGGCCGCAAAGCACCGCGCGCAAACGTCCCCGCGCGGGCAAAAGCGCTTCGTGCAGGGCCGCGCCGTTGGTTAGGATCATATTGTCGTCCAGCCAGGGCGACCCCATCTTGAACGGCGGATAGTGCAAAACAATCGTCAACGGTGGCCCTTGTGGAGCGGCTTCGTCGCGCACCCGCGCGAGTTGTTCCTCGCTGAGCCAGCCGAGCGGGTCACGCACGTGCTCCCAGCAACCGTCCAACACCAAAAAGCGCTCCCCCTTCACCTCAAACACATAGTCCAGCGGAGCGGTCGGGTCGCCGTTTGCGGCAGGCGGCGCGCCTAAGAACTTGCGCAACAGCGCCGGGGCGTCGTGGTTGCCCGCCACGTAGTAGATCGGCGTGCGCAGCTCGGCGAGAATGGGCTGAGCTTGCTCATAGGAGGGCGCGCCTCGGTCATGGGAAACGTCGCCGGTGTGCAGCACGAAGTCCGGCGGTGTGGGAAAATCATTGATCAAGCGCACTAAACGGCGCAAATTGGGCGCAGAAGCCACGCCATGTAAAGGTGCGCCGTCCGAAGTCATATGCGAGTCCGTGATGTGAACAAACGTCAGATGAGGCAGCATAGACATTACCCCTGTGAGGCAATCGGGTTCGGGTGATTGAATGCGCACAATGTAGCTTACCCTGCACGGCGGCGCAAACTTTTCCGCGCCGAGCCGCTATAGAGCTGGGCAGAAAAGCCGCGCGTGATAGAATGACCGTGCAAAACATCACGCGCACTTGCCGCGTTCACGTTGGGAGCAAACGATGGCCGTTATCTATCACGACGCCGACGCCGATCTGGGTTTGTTGATCAACAGCACGCTGGCTGTCATCGGCTACGGCAACATGGGGCGCTCAGTGGCGCTGAACTTACGGGATAGCGCGTTCCCTGTGCTGGTCGGCAACCGCCCCGACCCTTACGCCGACCGCGCCTATAGCGATGGCTTCGAGGTGCTCAGCATCGAAGAGGCAGCGGCGCGCGCAGACGTGGTTTTGCTGATGTTGCCGGACGAGATCGCCGCGCCGCTGTATGTGGAGCAAGTCGCCCCCGGGATGCGCCCGGGCGATCTGCTGATCTTTGCTTCGGGCTACAATGTGGCGTTCGGCTTTGTCGAGCCGCCACCTTTTGTGGACGTGGGGCTGATCGCGCCGCAAGCGGTCGGGCAGCGCGTGCGCGAAGGGTACATCGAGGGGGGCGGCTTCCCGAGCTTTGTGGCGGTGGAACAAGACGCTTCCGGCCAGGCGTGGGCGCGGGTGTTGGCCGTCGCCAAAGCGTTGGGCGCGCTGCATCAAGGCGCGGTCGAGCTGACCTTTCGCCAGGAGGCCGAACTCGATCTGTTTGCTCAGCAAGCGTTGCTTGCCGCCGTGCACAGCGCGCTACAAACCGCGCTGGAGGTATTGACCCGCGAGGGCTTTTCGCCGGAGGCTATCGCGCTCAGCCAATATCTTTCCGGCGAGCTGGGCTATGTGATCACCAAATGGGCCGAGATCGGCGTGCTGCCCAGTTTGGTGTTGCACCCGCGCATCGCCCAATATGGCACGCTTTCGCGCGTGGAACGCTTTAAGGACGTGAAGTTGCGCCAGCAAATGGAAAACGTGCTGGACACGATCCGCACGGGCGCTTTTGCCCAGGAATGGGCCGCCGAGGCCGCCGACGGCTATCCGCGCTTGGAGATATTACGCCGTCGCTACGAAAAGCTGCCTATCTGGGAGGCCGAACGTCTCTTGCGCCGCGACATCTCCGAAGACGCTTCCGACGGCTAGATCGGCTCGGCGTGCGCTTCGGTCCAGGCGTCGTAAAGCTGCTGCAACCGCCGCGTGATCGGCCCCACACGCCCATCCCCCACCGGCTGCCCGTCAATGCGCGTGATCGGCACAACGCCCCGACTGCTGCTGGTGAGCATCGCCTCGCTCAAGCGCGGCAGGTCACTTTTGTGAACGGGCGTCATTTCCAGCGGCAACACCTGCGGTGCAAGCTCCAAAACGGCCATGCGTGTAATGCCTTCCAACACGCCTTCTCCCGCCGTGTGGAGCGTCCCTTCCAACACGCCGTAAAAATTGCTGGACAAGCCCTCGCGCACATAGCCCTTTGCGTCAAGCAAGATACCCTCGTAAACGTCCGACGGCAGTTGTTCGTAGGCAGGGCGACGCTTTTTGACCCAATCGGTCGTTTTGGCGACGGGGTTGGGGCGCACCAGCGGCACGGTGATCACGTGCGCGCCTTCCTGCATAACGTGTTCGGGCACGGGGCGCAACGGTTCGAGTGCCAAATAGACCTGCTCGGGCACGTCACGCGGGACGGTGATGCGGAAGCGGGATTCCGGATAGCCTGCGCGGTGGATCAACGTGCGTAGTGCGGCGCGCAGTTGGGGGCGGTTCAGCTTCAAGGGAATGCCGACCAGCCGCGCGGACTTTTCCATGCGGTCTAGGTGCGCGTCCAACAACAGCGCGCGGTCGTGCTGAAAGGTGCGCGCGACGGTGTAAACCCCTTGCGGCTCGTGTTCGGCCACTTCCGCCAGCGAGTGTGCCGCGTAGGGCGTAGGGGCAAGCGAGCCGTCCGGCAACAGGATCGCGGTGGGGATCGGTTCGGGCATTGTGTTTCCTATCGGCGTAGTGCAGGCAGCTTAGCCCAGCGCAGCGATCAACGTTTCCACGCGGCGCAACAGCGCCTCCAAGTCAGCTTGGGCTTGGGCGACCACCTCGGGCAAAGGCGGCAACTGCGGCGGTGGTGGCAGCGTTTCCCCGCTCAGCGCGCGCACATGGGCAGCGTCTTCGGCGCTGCCGGTGCGG
>Ga0256841_1000833_pt1 | contig 29194 bp, 24 predicted proteins | sample 356308metaG_FD_185971 | JGI IMG/M metagenome (GOLD analysis project Ga0256841, IMG submission 185971) | Hydrothermal vent microbial communities from Mid Atlantic Ridge, Atlantic Ocean - 356-308 | ecosystem: Environmental > Aquatic > Marine > Hydrothermal vents | place: Atlantic Ocean: Mid... | reverse complement strand
TGCGGGAATTTGCGAGGATTGTGGAATTAAATTCATAGGCCCATCAGCGGAAGTTATCTCTTTGATGGGAGAGAAATCGCAAGCAAAGGAAACTGTTAAAAAAGCCGGAACTCCTGTTGTACCCGGCTCCGATGGGATTGTATCCTCCGTTAAGGAGGCAAAAAAACTATGCGGGGAGATAGGGTTTCCCGTAATGATTAAGGCTGCGGCCGGCGGTGGTGGAAAAGGGATGCGAATGGTTAGCACTCCCGAAGACCTCCCGACTCTTTTTGAAAACGCTCGCGGTGAAGCTTTGGCTGCTTTTGGGAATGATGATTTATATATTGAGAAACTTATTCCTAACCCAAGGCATATCGAAATGCAGATAATCGCCGATAGTTTCGGGAATTGTATTTATCTTGGCGAAAGGGATTGTAGCCTTCAAAGGCGCCATCAAAAACTTCTCGAGGAATCCCCCGCTGTCGGTATATCCGAAGATATACGGCAAAAGTTGGGCGAAGCGGCGGTTGCGGCAGCCAACGCAGTCGGGTATCAAAGTGCCGGCACGGTCGAATTCCTTTATGATAATAAGGGGCATTTTTATTTTATGGAGATGAATACCCGAATACAGGTGGAGCATCCCATTACGGAGCAGGTTACCGGTGTGGACTTGATAAAGGAGCAGATAAGGGTTGCCGCCGGTGAAAAATTATCCTATTCTCAAGATGATATTAAGATAAACGGCCACGCTATCGAGTGCCGCATAAATGCCGAAGATCCGAAAAATGATTTTGCTCCTTCTCCGGGAAAAATAGAATTTTTGCACCTTCCGGGTGGTTTGGGTGTCAGAGTGGACACTCATATATATGCCGGTTATAAGATACCGCCATTTTACGATTCGATGATAGCGAAACTTATCGTTCATGGAAAGGATAGGGGAGAGGCTATTGCCAAAATGAAAACCTGCTTGGAAGAGTTTATGATAACGGGAATTAAGACAACTATTCCCTTTCATCGGGATATTTTGGAAGATGAGGTTTTTATTGAAGGGGGTTTTGGAACATCATTTCTGGAGCAACGGAATAATCGAATTGAAGAATAAATGTTTTACGGAGGTTGTTTATGTCTGTTGAAGAATTGAAATATACCAAAGAACATGAATGGGTGAAGGTTGATAGCGATATGGCGGTTATCGGGATTACCGATTATGCCCAAAAAGAATTGGGGGATATCGTATTTGTGGAGCTACCGGAAGTCGGCGTCAAAATAACCCAGACAGAATCCTTAGGTACAATTGAAGCCGTCAAAACCGTAGCCGATTTATTTGCGCCTGTTTCGGGAGAAGTAATCGAAGTGAACGATTTAATAGAAAACGATCCTGCCGTTGTTAACAGGGATCCATACGGGGAGGGATGGTTTGTCAAAGTAAAGATGTCCGATAAAAGTGAGTTGGACAACCTGCTTTCCTATGAAGAATATTCCAAACTTATCGAAGGTTGATTGAAGATGGTTTATATTCCCAACACCGATTTGGAGAGAAAAGAGATGCTGGAAGTCTGTGGCGTGGAGAGTTTCGAGGAACTTCTCGCCCGAACCATACCAAAGGATTTGTGGGATAAGACTAAATTTAATCTTCCTGCCCCATTGTCGGAACCGGAACTCGACATACTAATTAAAGATATGAGCAGGAAGAACTTATCCACATCGGAAGCGATTTCATTTATGGGGGGTGGAGTTTATAATCATTATATTCCGGCGGCGATAGAAGCTTTGATAAGCCGCAGCGAATTCTATACCGCCTATACCCCGTATCAGGCGGAGGTCTCGCAAGGGACACTCCAATCGATCTTTGAATATCAAACTATGGTCTCCGAACTTCTGGGGATGGATATAGCGAATGCGTCTATGTATGATGGGGCAACTGCTTCGGCTGAAGCAGCCTTTCTATCCGTAGCGGAGACAAAAAGGAGCAGGATTCTTCTTGCAAAAACGCTTCATCCAAACTATAAATCGGTCATCTCCACTTATCTTTCGGGGCGGAAAATAAAAATTGAGGAAACATCATCGGTTGATGGTCTGATTGATTTCGACAACGCAAGGGAGGCTATGGATAACGATACGGCAGCGGTTTTTATTCAGCAGCCTAATTTCTTTGGGTTGTTGGAGGACATTGAGCCGATTGTTAAATATGCGAAAAGTGTAGGTGCGTTGGTGGTGATGATTGTCGATCCGATAACTTTGGGCGTGCTTAAATCACCAGGAGAATATGGAGCCGATATCGCTGTAGCGGAAGGGCAACCTTTCGGGATACCGCAGGCTTTTGGGGGACCTCTGTTGGGGATGATGGCGGTGAATAAGAGGCTCGTCCGCAAAATTCCCGGGCGGCTGGTTGGGAGAACCATCGACGGTGGTGGGAACGAAGGGTATTGTTTGACGCTTCAAACTCGGGAGCAGCATATACGCCGTGAAAAGGCGACCTCCAATATATGCACCAATCAAGCTCTTTGCGCTTTGGCGGCAACGATTTATCTTTCCCTTTTGGGTACGAAGGGATTGATGAAAATCGGCGAACTTGCTGTGGAATATAGCCACTACGCCTATGATAAAATAAGGGAATTGGACGGTTTCTCACCAAAATTCGACGGTCCGTTTTTCCGCGAATTCGTAGTGGAATCTTTGATGAAACCGTCGGAGATTATCGAGAAAGCCGTTCGGAAAGGTATCTTCCCGGGGATAGACCTTTCACGCTTTAATAGCGGATTGGATAATTGTTTGCTGATGGCTTTCACGGAGAAAACCGGTTTTGCGGAAGTCGATAAATTAGTTAAAACCCTTTCGGAATTATAAACGATGCCCTTCTGTCCAAAATGCGGTTATGAATATAAACTTGGTATGACGAAATGTCCCGATTGTGGAGTTGGATTAACAGGCTCTCCCCGGCAAAACGAAAACCGTTTTAATGAGACAAATGGGAAATTAAAATCATATACCGGAGAGACTAAACTGTTATATAATACCCATGATATGATGTTTGCCGGTATGTTGCAGGAAGCGCTTGAGTCTGCGGGGATACCTTGTTTGATTAAGAGGAGTATCGGGATTTATGGTCATGTTAGCGCGGTACTCCCCGATAAGCATTCGGTATTTAAGATATGGGTGCCGAGGGATCTCTATGCCGAAGCTTTGGAGATAAAAGAAGGTATTTTCGGTGAGAATTAAGGAGTGAGAATTGAAAAAAGCATTATTGTTGATCGGAGTACTAATCCCCCTTTTATCAATGTCTTATTGTTCCAAACCGCAAGTGGAAAAAATAAAATGGGCATCGGATTTGGATTCGGCATTAGCAGGGGACACCCCTGTTTTGGCGTTATTTTACAGTCCTACCTGACCGTGGTGTAAGGTTCTGGATGAATCTACATTTACCGATTTCGATGTTATTCAGTTAAATAGTGATATGGGATTTGTGAAAGTAAACGCGAAGGAGGATACGACCTCCACACGGGAATTTGGTATTAGCGGTTTCCCGACTGTCGTTTTGTTTGGCAAGGATGGAAAGGAAATCGATAGAATAGTCGGATATGAACCCCCGGCGGAATTCCTCAATACCATCACCCTTTATAAGCAAGGGAAGGAGACTTTGTCCGATTACCTAAAGCGGTATAACGACCACCCGGACAGCATAGAGCTGATTTATAATATAGGTGATAAGTATGAAGGGCGCTCTATGTATGACAGCGCTGCGCTGTATTATGAATTGATCTTGAAAAAGGATGCTGATAATAAATATGGATATACCGATAAGGCGATCCACAGCTACGCTTTTATAAAATATCGACGCAAAGATTTCAAGGGCGCCATCGATTCCGAAAGGGAGTTGATAGATAAATTTCCCGAATCGGAGCTATATGCCGAAGCTTATGGATATATACCTTGGTTTTATTCCAAATGGGCGAAGTACGCTGAAAAAAACGGTAATAAAGGGGAAACAAAAGTTCTTAAAAGTAAAGCGATAAAATATTATCAGGATTTCATAAAGAAATTTCCCAAAAACGAGGATGTGGATTGGGCTAAAAAGCAAATCGAGAAATTGAAGGAGAGTTGAAATTGAATAGAAGCGAAACCATATTTGATAAATCGTCTCCGGGCAAAATCGGGATTGGATTACCGAAAATAAAAACGGATGTTTCCCGATATATTCCCGGAAAGTTTTTGCGAAAAACCTCACCTATCCTTCCCGAAATAACCGAAAGCGAAGTAGTCAGGCATTATATTTCCCTTTCAAACAAGAATTATCATATTGATAAAGGACTTTACCCTCTCGGTTCCTGCACGATGAAATACAATCCGAAAATAAATGAGAGATTAGCGGGGCTTGATGGTTTTTCTAACCTCCACCCTTATCAGCCGGAATCGACTGTTCAGGGAGCTTTAAGATTGATGTATGAATTAGGGGCATTATTGGCTGAGCTTTCCGGTATGGATGAGGTAACGCTTCAGCCTGCTGCCGGCGCTCATGGTGAGTTCACATCGCTTTTGATGATTCGCGCTTATCACACCAAAAACGGGAATCCGCGTGAGATTGTTGTTTTCCCCGACTCCGCTCATGGAACGAATCCGGCATCTGCGGCGATGGCTGGATATAAGCCCCTCCAGATTAAATCCGATGGCAGGGGGATGGTGGACCTTTCCGTATTAAAGGAAGCTATGAGCGATAAGGTCGCCGCCTTTATGCTCACCAACCCAAACACATTGGGACTCTTCGATACCAATATATTGAAAATAGCCGAGATAGTTCATTCGGTCGGAGCGCAATTCTATATGGATGGCGCCAATCTAAATGCGATTGTCGGCAGGGTGAAACCGGGCGAGAACGGTTTCGACATTATTCATTTTAATCTGCATAAAACCTTCTCCGCCCCGCATGGCGGGGGGGGACCGGGAGCGGGTGGTTTAGGATATAAGGAGCATTTGTCTCCTTTTGCCCCCATACCTATAATCGCCAAGAAGAATGAGCAATACTATTTCGATGATAACCGCCCCGATTCGATAGGAAAGGTGCATACATTTTACGGCAATTTCGCTAACCTTGTGCGAGGGTATGTTTATATCAGGCAGTTGGGTTTGGAGGGTTTAAGGGCGGTTTCCGAAAATGCGGTTATAAATGCCAACTATATCAAAGAAAAACTTCGGAATTATTATGAGATACCATATGACCATCCCTGTATGCACGAATTTGTCCTTTCGGGGAATCGACAGAAGGCGTTTGGGATTCGGACATTGGATATGGCTAAGCGTTTGATGGATTATGGATTCCATCCGCCGACAGTTTATTTCCCGCTTATCGTTGGTGAAGCGATGATGATCGAAACTACCGAAACGGAATCCAAAGAGGAATTGGATAGATTTATCGAGGCTATGATTAAGATTAGCGAGGAATCCGAAAAAAAGCCGGATATAGTAAAATCGGCTCCTCACAACACCCCGGTGGGGAGGTTGGATGAGGGGAAAGCTGCCAGAGAATTGGTTGTGAAATGGTCACCGCGGAAATGAGGATTTGGAATGGCTAAAAGTAATATTGGAGCGAGAACTGACCTTTTCCCTCTCCCTGCTACGATGGTCAGCTGCGAAGATGATATCGGAAGGCGAAACATCATAACCATCTCTTGGACGGGGATATGTTGTTCGGAGCCTCCGATGCTATCCATTGCTGTTCGAAAGGGGAGATATTCCTACGATATCATAAGGCGTTCGGGAATGTTTGGGATGAACATTCCCAATGAGGATTTAACAGCTGCGATGGATTTCTGTGGCAATAATTCCGGCAGGGATATTGATAAGTTCGGAGCTTGCGATTTAACGCCTACCAAAGGTGAAGTGGTCGGGGCGCTTCTTATAAAAGAATGTCCGGTTAGTTTGGAATGTCTCGTGAAGCATTTCATCGAATTGGGCTCGCATACGATTTTTATCGCGGAGATAAAGTCGACCCATATCGATGAGGATGTTGTAGATTCTAATCGCCGATATATTGTCGAGAAGTTAAAGCCGATTGCCTATATACCCAAAGCAAGGGAATATCGAGGCGGTTTTAACAAACGGTTGGGGAAATACGGACAGTTTAAAAATTATTTCAAGTAGTCCGCTTATTACAGCGAAACGCCTTGTCATGGCACCTGCCGTATTTAGCAGATGCTTTCCGACATTTTAAGATGATGATTAAATCCTTGACGATTAAGGGATATCAATAATATATTCAATACATAACATGGGAGCGTTTAGGTCGAAAGGATAGTTATGCCGGAAAAGAATTGTAAACGATTATCATCAGAGTTCCCTTATTGGGAAAAGGTTAAGGATCTGATAGATGTTTATATCTACTTGATGCTGAATTACCGTCAAAGCGGGCATCCGGGCGGTAGCTTATCCAAGGTTCATACTTTTGTGGCATCGCTGTTATCCGGTATTGTAAAATGGGATATACGCAATCCTGCGAAACGGTTCTCCGATAGAATCATAATGGTAAGCGGGCATTGTACTCCTTTGGCTTATGCGGCTATGGCGGTGTTTTACGATGCGATGAGGATTAAATTCAATCAAACCGGTGATAAGAGATACTCGGTTGATGATGTGAGAAGAAGGGCTATTTATCCCGAAGATTTAATCACCTTTCGACATAGAAACGGACTGCCCGGACATATTGAGATGATAGACAAAAGTTTACTTTTCAAATTCAACACGGGACCATCCGGGCATGGTTCCCCTGTTGCTGCCGGCGAATCGTTGGCTCTTAAATTGGCTGGGGCAAGTGATGTGAAGGTTATAGCATTTGAGGGTGAGGCGGGGTTAACCGCCGGGGCTATCCACGAAACGAAAAACTCCGCTTGGGGATTGGGATTGTCGAATCTCTATTATTTGGTCGATTGGAACGATTTCGGTGTAGATGATCATAGGGTTTCCTCCGTGGTCCACGGCAGTCCTCGAGATTGGTTTGAGCCTTATGGGTGGCGCGTTTTTTCGGCGGAGCAGGGATCGAAATGGGACTCGGTTATGGATATGCTTTGCGAGATGTTTTATGGGCCCAATCCACACAATGCCCCAACCTGCGGTTATTTCAAAACCCGTAAAGGACGAGGATATGGTGTCTATGACAATAAATCACACGGCACCCCACATAAAATGAACAGCGGAATATTTTGGGAAACAGCCCGTAAGTTCGCCGATAAATATAGGATTATGTTCGAGGGGCAGGATAAATCAGCGCCGAATTCCCCTGAAGAAATTACAAATCAAGCTTTGGTTAATTTCAAAATTGTATCGAAAGTGTTGGAAGGGGACAGGAAATTGGTTGATTATCTCGCTGAAAAACTAGTGGAAATAGGCGATTCGGTGCCGGAGAGTATCACCGGTTTCAGGCTTCCGGTGGAGCATAATCCGATTTCCGATAGAGCACTATATGATTTTAAAAATTATCCCCCCGAGATATATGCCCAGCCGGGCGAAATGAAAGCCAACCGTTTGGCATTGGCGTCTTGGGGAGCTTGGATTAATTCCTATTGTTCCAAAAAATACTCGCGTCCGTTGTTTATTGCTATGTCGGCGGATTTGGCCGATTCAACGAATATATCCGGATTTGCAAAACAGTTTGGCGATTTCAAAGGTTATGGTTGGTATGAGCGCGACAAGAACCCGGAGGGCGTTCTTCTTCCTCAGGAGATAACCGAATTTACAAATGCCGGGATTTCTGTGGGTATTGCCGGTGTCAATTTTCATACCGATATGGAAAAGCATTTTAACGGATTCTATACAGCTTGCTCTACTTATGGTTCGTTCAGTTATTTGAAATATGGGTTGATGCGATTGTTCTCTCAATTGGCACAAGATTCTCCATTAAAGGTTGGTAAAGTTATTTGGGTAGCGGGGCATTCCGGACCGGAAACGGCTGAGGATTCCCGTACCCATTTTGGTATTTTCGCTCCCGGCGTTACCCAACTTTTCCCAAATGGAAAAATAATTAATTTGTATCCATGGGAACATAATGAAGTCCCCGTACTTTTGGGGGAAGCTTTGTCTTTCGATATTCCTATAATCGCCCTCCACTTGACCAGACCTCCGATTGAAATCCCCGACAGGAAGGCGTTGAAAATCCCCTCATATTTCGAAGCCGCCAAGGGAGCTTATATAATCAGGGATTTTAAGCCCGATATCAAAAAAATGGGGACTGTCATTGTCAGTGGTACAAGCTCCACGGATAACACAGTTAAGATTCTGCCCGAATTGGACAAAGCTAACCTTAATGTAAAAATAATTGCCGCTCCCAGCTATGAGCTTTTTATGGCGCAACCGCAATCGTATCGGGAATCGCTCCTTCCCTTTGATGATTGGATGGATTCGATGGTTATCACCAATGGCGCACGCCGTCTGATGTATGATTGGCTCTGTAATAAAGTGTGCGAGGAGTATTCTTTATCATCCGATTGGGATAATTCTTGGAGGGGTGGGGGGAGTGTCGATGAGGTCCTTGATGAGGCTCATTTATCTCCCGGATGGATTCTCAAAGGTATTGAGCTTTTCGTTAAGGATAGGGAAAAGCGTCTTTCCAAATTAGGTATTCGTAAATAATCCGCATTAGATAACAGCTGTTATTCCCGCTCGATGGTTTTCGGGGTACCTTTGCCGTCGAGGTTATATTTTTTCAATTTCTCAAACAAGGTTGTATAGTCGATTTGGAGAATTTCTGCAGCTTTGCGCTTGTTCCCGCGGGTCTGTTTTAATATGCGATCTATAATTTTGCTTTCAATTTTGGCGACTTCGTACGCAACTACTTCCTTAAGGCCAGCGCCCTCACGCAATCTGATATCATCGGTGCTTTGAAGCCGAATCGCTAAATTCTCAGGTTTTATCTTCCTTGATTCGCAGAGGATTATAGCCCGCTCGATTGTGTTCTCCAATTCTCGGACATTGCCCGGCCAATGATATTTCATCAGCATTTTTTTGGCATCCGCGCTCAGCGATAACTTCCCCTTACGCATTTCCCTCGAGTACTTGGAAATGAAATATTCCGCCAATTCAATAATATCATCCCTGCGTTCGCGTAAAGGAGGGATATTTATCGGGAAGACCGAAAGACGATAATACAGATCTTCGCGGAACCTCCGTTTGATAATCGATTCTTTCAAATCATTATTGGTGGCGGCAATAATTCTGACATCGATTGAAATTGTTTTGTTACCGCCTAACCTTTCGAATGTCTTTTCCTGCAGAACCCGCAGTAATTTGGCTTGAAGAGCCACATCCAAATCTCCGACCTCATCCAGAAAAATAGTCCCGCCGTTTGCGATCTCGAATTTACCCATTTTACGGGCGACAGATCCCGTGTATGCCCCCTTCTCCGAACCGAAAAGTTCATTCTCCAAAAGTGCGGACGGGATAGCGGCACAGTTGATAGTTACGAACGGGCCGTTTTTGCGGCGGCTCAAATCGTGGATGCTTCGGGCGAAAAGTTCCTTACCCGTTCCTGATTCTCCGGTGAAAAGGACAGTTGAATCCGAAGGGGCTACTTTGCGTACCAAATCGATAGCTTCCCGTAATATGGGGGATGAGCCGATAATTCCGGACAGACCCTGATTATATCCTAATTCTTCGCGGAGGAAGTTGTTTTCCGCCATCAGGCGGCGATTTTCGACGGCGCGGTTTATCAGCACGGAAAGTTGATCGGTATCGAACGGTTTTTGGATAAAATCGAAAGCTCCCTTTCGCATCGCTTCCACCGCATTTTCGATTGTTCCATAAGCGGTCATTAAAATAACCGGTGTTTCGGGACTATCGCTTTTTATTTGGGAGAGAATCTCGATCCCATTCATCCCCGGCATCTTGAAATCGGTCAGCACTACATCAAAATCTCTGCGCTTGGCTATTTCCACGCCAGCTTTTCCCTCAGCTGCCAGCTCCACGGAATGTCCTTCTGCTTCAAGGGTTTGCAGAAGCATCTTGCGCATACTATCTTTATCTTCAACGACCAATATTGAAGCCATCGAATTCTCCTATAATTATAACATTTTCCCGGCAGTCGCCCTCGTTTATAAATATCGGCAATATAAAACCGCTCTTAAACCTAAACTAAGGTCGGCAGTTTCTGCAGGGGGATAACCCCTCATCCAACGCTTCATCCCGAGTTTTGAATTTTCGGAGAGTATTGATGTCCTTACCTTTTACCGAGCGACAGGTTGGACGGTGGAAGCGGAACGATGATTTGGTGGCAAGGTAATATTCGCAGGTATCCTTTGGAGGTTTAGACCAAATATTAATTGACTTCAGGCGAGCCGATTTTTGAGCTTTTACGAAATCGTTAAAATGTGCTGAATTCCGGTGGAAAAAATAAGCGACCGCAAGCCCTGAATCCAATAGAACCCTATTAACCAAAATGGTATCGACATATACATAAGCCAGCAGCCTTCCATATTTATCATATTTTTGCTTATCATATTTCAGTTTTATTTTTCCATCATCAATAAGTTTTTCAAGCAAATTTGTTGCCCTCTCGGCGTATGGCTCCCCTTTTTCCGGGGTATCAATCCCCAAAAGTCGAACCTTCTCCCCCGAAGGCATTACAAAAGTATCGCCATCAATTACTTTTGGTTTCCTCTGCTGTTTTTCCGAACAGCCGAGTATTACTAAATAAATCGATAATAGGATTGATAAAGCTAATCGAATCTTCGGCATATCAATGCTATTTTAATTTTCCAATATTCTTTACTATTCCATAGCTGGTGGAATAGATATTTGCGTTGTTGTGTAGTATTATTTCCGTTCCAATCGCTTTCTTATACGATAAATCGCCCCAATACCGGTCAATATATTTTGATAAGATACATCTTGAAACCCCAACTCATTGAGCAATTTTATAAATTCTTTCTGCTTGTAGAAAATCCTCAATGAGGAAGGAAGGTAGCGGTAGGCATAATCCTTCCCCGTGATGAATTTAGTAAAGAAAGGGACGAATTTATAAAAATATAAATAAAAGAGTTTGGAAACCATTTTATTCTCCGGATGAGCTATGTCCAAAAATACCATTTCCGAATTATCTTTTGTAATCCTATCCAATTCCGCCATAAATTTCGGAATATTTTCGAGGTTGCGCAGTGCAAATCCCATTATCACCCCATCGAAAAGCTCGCTCTGAAAAGGGAGGCTCTCCCCATCGGCAATAATGAAAAGCGACTTTGTTTTAGTGGAAATCTCGGATAATTTTTGTTTCGCCAACTTTAACATTTCTGGACTTAAGTCAACTAAAACAATTACTTTTGGGGGAATTGTATCCTGTGCATAGATCATCGCCATATCCCCGGTCCCCGCACATATATCTAAAACTAATTCCCTTTTCCCCGTAAGTTTAACAGCCTTTTTTCGCCACCGCAGATCCAAATTTAAACTAATAATACGATTTAGCTTATCGTAATCCCCAGCTATTTCGGAAAACATTTTTTTAACAAAGCTCTTCTTCGCCATCAGGAAGAAACCGATTCGACGGCTATTAGAATTTCATAATTGCGATAAGGCGATTTCACGAATTTTATTTTGTTTGATTTCGGAAGGTAAACTTTTGCGGAATTGATTTCCTCATCAGTACCAATTATTATGAGTCCTGCCTTGGGCCTTTTGAGGAATTTTGCCCAAATATTTTTATCGGTCGGATATTTGTGAGCATTTGTTATAAAACAAACCATTGGGTCTTTGGGCAAAAAATGTGCCGTTTTTATATCCTTTTTCTCTACGCCGGTATAACCGGAACGGCGTAAAACTTCATTTAGGCGTTTAATTTCGTTTTTATCGTCCAATGTCAGATATATCCTTATATTGGTGTCATCCTCCATTTCGGTTATAGTCTTATATGTTTCAGTTGCTTTGCGGAGGGTGTGGACGAGTTGAACGCCCGTTTTAGCGGCATTTTCAATAAATTCAACTCCTTCCTTGATGTCAAATTCGGGCTTCAGGCTTTTCAATAACTCCGCTCTTCCAATAATTGTCCCCAAAATATTGTTAAAGTCGTGGGAAATATCTTTGTACAGCTTGTCAATTTGTCCGATGCTGTTTTTCGATGTTTCTTTGCGGTTAATCCCTGATTTGGTGCCTTTGCTTATACGAGTGGCATCAGCTGTATAGTTCTTTCCCCTCTTCGATAAAAATAAAGCCGATAAGCGGGTTATAGCGAATAATATGGCTTTTATAACGGGAGAATATTTATGTGGTCTGGTGGAGACAAATATCAGCGCGCCGCTAATATCCGAATTTTCAAATAAAGGGAAACCTGCAAACGCTTTTATGTCTCCACTTCCTCCCCCCAAATCCTCCAGAAGAATTGGGGATTTTTGAGACCAGAGCGAGCCTAAAAAGCCATCCGGCGACCCAACTCTTTTCGGAAATTTCGGGAATTGTTCCTTATTATTTAAGTTGATATAATTCCAAAGAAGCTCCAAGTGTTCATAATAATCCACAGAATATAAGGCTGCTGCTTCAAATCCCAAGAGGGATGAGAATTGTTCGAGAGTATCGCACAATTCTTCATTTTCAAAACGGTTCCCCGCCGTTTTAATAGCTAAGGATGCAAGTAGTTCAATTACCTTCGACAACGAATAATCATCAAGAAAAAATATATTATCCGACAAAGCTGTTGGATGATTGTGGTTTTCTTTTTCCTGATTTTTCATCTCTGAACCTATTTCCGCTGAGAATATATTTAAGTTGCGAATCCTTCGGCGAAAGTGTTCTTCGATGTATGATGACCGTTCCCTATGTTGTATGCCCATTAACTCCGATGCCTAAAAATGTTATATCGAAAAATAATTGTACATCTCTGCTATTAATAAAATAATTTATTTTTTGAAATTGCTTTTGCGGTGAATTCAAGTTCTCTTTGAAATTCATTTGTGTGTATTCAATCCATTGAAATTGCGGAATCCTAAACTATCAATAAGCTCATTGCATTTACAATGCAAAATTAATTATTATCCATTTGTAGGTTGTTGTCAAATAGTTTTTGTATGTTTATAGTTTCTGTCAACATTGCTTTCGCTTTCGTATCCCCGATAATGTTCCCAATTATTATTTTGATATGAGGGATTAAAATGGTTTTTGCCATATTTGGTGCTACTTTGATAATGATTATAATAATGCTTAAGGCAAAATTACCTATTGGGCTTACATTATATTCAGCGGCTGCCTTATTGATGATATTAAGCGGAGGGAATGTCCCGAAACTGATTGATGCCTTTATTCATTCGGCATTAGCATGGGAAACTAATAAACTCATCCTAATTGTGCTGGCGATAATTGCTTTGGGTAAGGTGATGGAGCTTTCGGGTTCGATGAAGGTGATGATTGAAGCTATTGAAGATACTTTTCCCAAATATGGAATAGCCGGTGCTGTGATGCCGGCGATAATCGGCTTATTTCCAATGCCCGGCGGGGCTTTGCTTTCTGCTCCGATGGTTGGGAGTGTAAATAAATTGAAGGAAATCGATGTGGATGTAAAGGCTGCGATAAATTATTGGTTCAGGCATATTTGGGAATGCGTCTGGCCTCTTTATCCCGGAATTATATTGACGGCCGCTATTACGAATGTCAGCATTGGAACCATAATTTCTTATCAATGGCCCGTAAGTGTGTTGTTTGTGATTTTTGGGATAATTGTATTTAGGAGGGTATTCTCGGCAAACAGCGAAGAAGGTGCTAATCTGCGGTGGAGCGGCGATTCAGCGATTAAATTCCTGATTTCGGTTGCTCCCATTTTTGCCGTTGTCATCCTGAAATTCGCTTTCGGGTTGGATTTTCTGGTATCGTTATCGATAATGATCTTTATCGTGGCGTTAATAAACCATAAAAAAATCTCACCACTTAAATCCCTCATAAAATCAATTTTCAATTTGGAGACAATTTTATTAATCGAGGCTGTAATGGCATTAAAATCGATAATCGGAGTCTCCGGCTTATCGGCGGAATTAGTGGATGCATTGTCGAAGGGTAATATATTACTTCCCGTTCTCGCTTCGATTGTAGCATTAATCATAGGCATTATTACCGGCACCACCCCCGCATTCGTAGGCGTAGCGTTCCCTTTGGTGGCTCCGCTTATGAAGGCTCAGACGGGATATGGCATCGGGTATTTGGTATATGTATCCGGTTTTATAGGGGTTATGTTATCACCGGCGCACTTATGTCTTTTATTATCCAAAGAGTATTTCAAAGCCGATTTAGGAGGGATTTATAAAATTATAATCGTCCCCTTGATTATAATTTTCATTTTGGCTGTTTTAATCTATTTGTTTTTATATGCATAAATTCCAAAAGGCATAATGGACATTTGTGGGATTAACCATCCGTTTTCCGCAATCCGTATTCCTTTATTTTCGCAGTGAGGGTGTTTCTATGGATACCGAGCTGTCCCGCGGCCGCGATGATATTCCACCCGTTTTCCTCCAAAGCCCTTTTAATGAGGAGTTTCTCTCCCTCCTTGAGTGTTTTGATTCCCGACAGGGATACGGGTGGATTGGATTTGGTTCGGAAATTATCCGGAAGATCTTCGGTATCTATCACGCTGCTTTGGGTGAGTATGATAGCCCTCTCCAAGACATTTTCCAGCTCGCGGACATTACCGGGCCAACTGTAACGCATCAACTTATCTTTTGCTTCCGAAGAGATACCTTGAACATCTTTCTTGTGGCGCTGATTGAATTTTTTAATAAAATAATCGATTAATATTCCTATGTCTTCTTTCCTCTCCCTCAAAGCAGGGATATGGAGTTCGATTACATTCAGTCGATAAAATAAGTCACCACGAAAATTGTCCCTTTCGACTTCTTCAACGAGATTTCGGTTGGTTGCCGCTACTATACGGGCATTCACTTCCACATAATAATCACCGCCTACGCGCATAATTCTGTTTTCCTCCAAAACGCGGAGGAGTTTTGCCTGCACGGACAATGGGACCTCCCCTATCTCATCTAAAAAGATAGTCCCGCCATCCGCCAATTCGAAGCGTCCCAACCTCAACCTGTTGGCACCGGTAAATGCTCCTTTCTCATGGCCGAACAGTTCCGATTCAAGCAGATTTTCAGGCAGAGCGCCACAAGCCACGGGGATAAATGGACCCGATTTACAATTTGATGCCTTATGAATTAACCCGGCGATTAACTCTTTCCCCGTGCCCGATTCACCTGTTATCAAAACTGTTGAATCCGTTTTTGCCACCCTATAGACGGTCGAAAGTAATTTCCTTATCGGTTCGGATTCGCCGATGAATTCGGTGGCGGAAGAATTAGATTGAATTACTTCCTTAAGCCTTCTATTTTCGGATAATATCTTAAATCTCTCGCCGGCTTTTTTGATAATTGTCATCAACTCTTCAAGATCTATGGGCTTATTCAGATAATCCAACGCCCCGGATTTCATCGCTTCTACGGCGGAGTGGACATCGCCGTGGGCGGTAATCATAATGACGGAAATATCGGGGAGATTCTCCCGTAATCTTTTAAGAAGCTCTATGCCACCGATCCCGGGTAGCCGTAAGTCAAGGAGGGCTATCTCGAAGCCATATTTTTCTATTATCGATAATGCCTCCTCGCCGGAGGGTGCATCCGTAGGCCTGAGGCCCTTCTTGCGCAGATATCCGGAGAGCATTTCCCTTTGGGATTTTTCATCATCGACAATAAGAATTCTATACGGGTACATCTTCATCCTTTCTGACCGGGAGAATAATCCTGAACTTTGCTCCTCCCTTTGGGAGATTTTCGGCTCGGATATTTCCTCCGGCATTATGTATTATTTTCGCGGTAATCGCCATCCCCAAACCTGTTCCGCCTTTTCTGCCGCTTATATAGGGTTCGAATATTTTGTCGATTATATCGTTCGGTATGCCTTCGCCATCATCGGCAATACTTATCTCTGCCTTATCATCGCTGATTTTCGTAGCATCGATTTTTATTTTTCCGCCTTTTTTACAAGCGCTTATGGAGTTCGCTATAATATTTATCATAACCTTCTGAAGATCATCGGGGGACAGCATAACTTCCAATTTGGAATCCACTTCAATTGAAATTTCTATTTTGTTCTCTTCGGCTTGGGGTTTGAGCAGTTCGACGGCATTTATGATTTCCTTTTGAAGATTGCTTGTGCCGGGCTTATAAATATAGCGGGCGAAAAGTAAAAATTCGTTAACTATCCTGTTAAGCCTTTTGGTTTCGGAGTAGAGATATTCCAATAATGAGTATATCTCGGCATCCGAATCCCCCGGCAGTTCTTCCTTTAGCCTTTGCACCGCAATTGCAATAGCATTCAGCGGGTTTTTTATTTCGTGAGCCACACCGGCGGACATATCGCCCAATTCCTTCAAACGCCGGTCTCTCCTCGCTTCCTCCTCAAATTTCCTCAATTCGGTTATATCATTAAATATTGATAAATTCGAATAACCCCCATCCGCGGGGAGTTTTATTTTCGTGGAGACAATGGTTATAATCCTTCTATTGCCGTCGCTTCGGTCAAATTCTATCTCCAGGGCTAAGCGGTAATCGTCGGCGGTTTGCTCGAACCTGAATATATCCTCGCTTACAATGTCGGTATATCGTTTTCCAATCGCCGATTTAGCCTCGACCCCCAATATCTCCGCTCCGGCTTCATTTAGAGCGATGATTCGACCTTCGTTGTCAACTTCAATTACCCCTCCGGGGATTTGTGATAATATCTCCTTAAATAGATTATGGATATATTCGTAGTTCTCGGAGATAGTTTGATATTTCTGCCGTAGGAGCAATACTAGCGATATTATTATTATTAATGCGATTAATATCGTAGTTAATAGGATTATTCTTGTCTTATAGTTTAAGATTAATTTGTTATAGAGGTTCAACGACAAACCGAGGCGGAAAACTCCGCTGAATTCACCATGGGAATAAAATGGTTTTACAACTTCCAAGACGGTTCTGCCGTTAAAATCGATAAAACGGCTCGATGTTGTGGAATTTTCCAACACCTTTTCCAAAAACGGATCATCTTTTATACGGATCATCCTTTTTATCTTTTTGGAGGCAAAAACGATACCATCGTAATTTTGGAGGAGGATGTATTCTATTCCGGGCTCTTTGCTTATATTATCGATCAGGTTCTTAATCGTCATCTCCTGCCAACCCGGAAGTTCCAAAGTCCCTATCTTAAAGATAAAATAACTATACCCTTCCGAATCAATCCCGCCCACTCCGATTATATCAGTGTTATTGTATTTCGGCATTGGAAATGTTTCGAATTCCCCCTCCATCAAATCGTTCGAAATGGCGGACAATGTATCGACTGAATTTTGGATATATCTTCCCAATGGAGTCGATTTATCCGGAAAAACCACGGTTATTTTATGATTATGAATTACACACCCTCCATCGGCTTCCGCCGATAACACCTGATCTTGGAGGTAATCGCTATCCAAATAACCTCCGTTTCTTGCGGTTTGGAGGTTGTAAATGCTCCTAATATACCCGTTGCGAACGGCGTCCTCCAAAAGCAATTTACCTTCGATAATCGTCTTGGAATTGAATGCTATCGATTCCAATAACCTCGCCCCGCCTTCGGTCATAACAGCCGACATATTCCTCTGGCTATGATGGAAGCTGATTATCGAATAGATTATTATCAATGCCACTATTAATACCGTGGCACCAAGATATAAACCGGGTGCCAATTTGCGCCTTATCGGTTTTGAGGTCTTAATTTCGGACATTTATTACCTTATGGATTTTGATTTGACTACTACTTACACGAATGGAGCAACCATTCGTTTCCAATGTGAAATTAATCATAGGATGGCAATTATTCCGCTTCGGTTTATTATACCCGTAGATGATTGTGATGTCAATTTCAAATCGTTTTGGTAATCTTAAGGGAATGGAGCTATTGGGGGGGTATTCCGATAATAGTAGGGAAGGGTCGGTTAAGAATATAATCTCTCGGCGCAGGACATTAATTCCACGATATCCATTTTGCTGACAATCGCTTTTACTTTATTGTCTTTGCGCCATAAAACCATATTACACCTATTTCCCTTTGAGCAGGAATAAAAAGTTTTCCCTTTTATCCGATGATGATTCAACCTTTTTCCGGAAAGGAAATCGTTGGAATCCAAAGAGAAGATCGCTACCGGGTTGTCCTTGTAATTAATGAATGCGCAGTTTATATAGCGGTTATCACAGTTCGAGGTCATAGCGGATATTATTTTAACGCTGTCGATATGTGCTGAAAAAATGGATTTGGGGATTAACTCGGATAGATCGGTTTCGTCCCAATAATCGGCATTGGAAAAAGAGGCATCGGCGTAATCCAATAATGAATTGTATTCCGAAAATAGATATTCCTCGATTCCTTTTTGTCCCCCGACATTAAAAACATAAATTCCGATTGAGATTATTACTGCTGCTGCGACTGCTTTATAGGGAATTGCTAGGGGCGAAAAAAAAAATTGCGGTTATTATCACTTGAATTTTTCTGCGAGATATTGTCAAGCTGCCTTATACGGGCTATAATCTCGGTTTTTAAACTGATAGGAACAGGATCGGTCTGACACCTTTTCCGAACTACTTCTTGGATTATTCTCTCATATTGAGCTTTGGCAAAGCATTTTTTGCAGGTTTTGAGATGGGCTTCAACTTCGGAATAATCCTCCGGGCTGAGCTCATTATCAAGATAATTATATAGTTTCATCAATGCTTGTTTACAGTCCATTATCCGCTTTTTCCTTTAACAATTCCTCTCCGTACCGCATATTGCCACAAACTCTTCTGTAATAGTTTTCGGCCCCTATGCAATCTCGATTTAACCGTTCCCAATTGAATCCCCACAATATCAGCTATCTCCTGATAGGAAAACCCTTCCACGAATGAAAGAACGACAACCATTCTAAAATCCTCCGGTAGTTCCTCAATCGCTTTTCTGACATCATCGTCCAAGAGCTGATTAAAAAGCATATGCTCAGGGTCAGAGAGAAGCTGCTTATCATTTCCAGCCTCCATTTGATTATAGAGATAATAGCTTTCTACATCATCGTAGGCGAATTGCTGTTTTTCTTTGGCTTTCTTGTGGTATGAAGTAATAAATAAATTAGTCAAAATCTTAAATAACCAAGCTCGGCAATTGGAACCCTTCTCGAAGCTATCCCAAAAACGGTATGCTTTTAGGAATGTTTCCTGAACCAAGTCCTCGGCGTCAGCTCTATTCTTCGTCATCCGCAAGGCCATCCGATAGACGGCGTCGGTATGAACCAAAGCTTCACGCTCGAATTCCAGTTCTCTTCTTAGTATTTTACTTTTTCGCTTATCCGTCACTGCTTACACGCTGTATAGCAGCTCGGCTGCCATACAAGTTAACATTGGTTAAAATGGAATTGTTCCTTTACTTTAATATGTTAAGTTTAATATCGCCTTAGGGCAATAAAAATTTTTAACACCATTTTATGCTGTAAAGAAGTGTCCGAACTATTGAAAATAGGTTGCCAATAGGGAGTATTTCCCATATTTTGATGAATTATCCTTTTAGATGACAACATAACAGGATTGAGATGAATAATGATTTTAAGTTGATTATTTTCGATTTGGATGGCACTTTAGTCGATTCTTCGGCAGATGTGGTGGATTGCTTTAATTATGCTTTGATGGAAGAAAAACTCCCTCCGATACCCGAAAAGGAGATTAAAAGGACAATCGGCTATCCCCTCAAAGAGGTTTTTTCCCGATATGGCGATGCGGAAAGGCTTTACTCTCATTTTACACGAAGGGCGGGAGAAATTATGGGAGATGGGACGACCCTGCTTCCCGATGTTAAGGAGACGATAACCGAATTGCGTAATATTGGGTTAAAAGTTGCCATAGCGACAACCAAAATACGACGGGATACCGAACGAATTCTCCGCAAAATAGGGATATCGAATCTTATAGATGAGCTCTCCTGCGCCGATGATGTTGAAAATGTAAAACCCTCCCCGGAGCCTCTTTTGCGGTTGCTTAAGATATTCGGCTTCGGGAAGGATGAAACCTTAATGGTCGGGGATACGGTGAATGATATTATAGCTGCTCGAAACGCGGGCATAAAATCGGCGGGACTGATTGGAGGATTTGATGACCCGACAAGGATAAAAGATGAGAACCCAAGTTGGATATTGAATACCTTAACCGAAGTAGTTGAAATTGTCCGAAAATCTCGATAAGGAATCTGTCAAACCGCTGTTCCTGAAATATCTCAAAAAATACAAAAAGAATTGGGTATTAGGAATTTTGGCGGTTGTTGGTTCAACCGGTTTCGGCGTGTTATCCCCCTTAATCCTCCGACGGGCTATCGATGATCTAAAAGAGGGGAAGCCGTTGAAAATAATTTTATATAACGCTTTGCTCATAGTCGGTGTCACGGCGGCTTCGGGTTTGTTTAGGTTTTTTATGCGGGAGACGATGATCGTTACCTCGCGGCATATAGAGTATGATATCCGCAACGACATATTTCTTCACCTCGAATCCCTCGACAGGACCTTTTATCATCAGACCCCTACGGGAGATATTATGAGCAAAGCTACAAACGATCTCGAAGCAGTCAGGGCTATGTATGGTCCCGGTATAATGCACTCCATATCTACAACCCTTACACTTATATTGGCATTCGTCCTTATGTTCCATATCGATGCCGTGTTGGCTGCATATACGATTATTCCTTTACCTTTACTCTCAATAACCGTATTGGTATTGAGTAAACAGGTTTACATGCGCTATGCCCGCATACAGAAACACTATGGAAAACTGTCCGCCTATGTTCAGGAAAATTTATCCGGCATAAGGGTTATCCAAGCTTTCGTTCAGGAATCGAATCAGGTGCACGGTTTTGATAAACTCAATAGGGATTATATCCGTAAGAATATGAATATGATAAAAGTTTGGGGGTTGTTCTTCCCTGTTCTATCGATGATTGGGGGCGGATTGATCGTTCTTTTGCTTCTCGTTGGCGGGAAGCGGGTGATAAACGGCGAAATTACATTGGGAACCTTTGTTGCTTTTATGGCTTATCTCTTAATGTTGATTTGGCCTATGATGGCTTTGGGATGGGTAATAGGCTTATTTCAGAGGGGTAAAGTGTCCTTGTTGAGGATCAAAAAGATATTTGACAGAAAACCGCTTATTGTCCAGCCGCAGGATATTGCCCCCGTAAAAGTTCTTAAAGGCGGTATTGAAATCAAAGGGTTGAGGTTTTCCTATGATCCCAAGTCAAAAGCGGTTTTAGAGGATATTTCGTTCACCGTAAAAACGGGTGATACAGTAGCGATAGTGGGCGCCACGGGAAGCGGAAAAACAACTTTGGTTTCCCTCTTACCCAAGTTGTATAATGTTTCCGATGGTATGATATATTTTGATGGGGTGGACATCAATCGGTTGGATTTGAACATCCTTCGTTCCAATATCGGTTTTATCCCGCAGGAAAGTTTTTTGTTCTCGGAAAGTATTGTTGAGAACATAGCTTTTGGGGCGGAGGAAAAACCTTCGAGGATGGAAATCGAGGAAGCAGCCCAATTGGCATCGCTGATGGGGGATATAAATTCATTCCCGAAAGGATTTGATACAGTTATCGGCGAAAAGGGGATTACGCTTTCCGGGGGGCAGAAACAAAGGCTTGCCATTGCGCGCGCCATTGTCAAAAGGCCTCCGATTTTGGTTTTCGATGATGCCTTCTCTTCGGTGGATACCCAAACGGAGGAACAGATTTTGCTCAACCTTAGAAACATTATGCGAAAGACGACGGTCCTTTTGATTTCGCACCGAATATCGACGGTGAAAAATGCTGATATTATTTTAGTGCTTGATGGTGGTAAATTGGTGGAGGAAGGGAAACATCAGCAATTGCTGAGGCTCGGTGGGGTTTATGCCAATATCCATAAGAAACAACTTATTGCTGAGGAATTGGAAACTATATAACGGCGGAACAGACATATATGCAAAACTACCATGAAGAGGAAATTTTAGGCAAAGCTTATGATAGCCGACTTATGCGCAGGCTTCTTACTTACATTGCGCCATATAAAAAATATGTCGTCATTTCGTTTTTCCTGTTGTTGGTTGTTTCCGCCTTAAAACTGATCGGACCGTACCTATCAAAAATAGCAATCGATAATTATATCCTCAAGGGTGATTATGTCGGGCTTCGCAAAATCGCCGCTTTGTATTTAGCGATGTTGGTTTTGCAATTTATCGTCCGCTATGCTCAAACCTATCTAATGCAACTGACGGGGCAACTTGCCAATTACGATATGCGGATGGAGTTATTCTCCCATCTGCAGAAACATAATCTTGGCTTTTTCGATAAAAATCCCGTGGGCAGATTGATGACAAGGGTAACTTCCGATGTGCAGGTTCTTAACGAGTTGTATTCTTCCGGCGTGGTTTCGATTTTCGGGGATGTATTCACTTTGGTTGGTATTGTTATAGCGATGCTCTCGATAAATTGGAGGTTGGCGCTGATAACATTTGTCTCAATACCGTTTTTGATAATAGTCACCTCGATTTTCAGGAGGAAAGTCCGCAATTCATATCGTGATATCCGCCTTAAATTGGCGAGGATAAACTCATTTTTGCAGGAGCATATCAACGGTATGAAAGTCATCCAGCTTTTTACCAAAGAACCTGTTGTTTTTAAAAAATATGATAATATCAATGTTTCGTTGAAAAATACCATTATTAAGGCGGTGTTTTATTATGCGGTATTTTTTCCGGTCATTGAGTTAATCGGGGCTGTAAGTTTGGCGTTGATTGTTTTTTATGGCGGGAGAAGTATTTTAGCCGGGGCGCTTACTTTCGGCGTTTTAGTATCGTTTATTCAATATGCCGAGATGTTTTTCTCTCCAATCCGCGATCTCTCCGAGAAATATAATATCCTCCAATCGGCGATGGCATCATCGGAGCGGATATTTAAGTTATTGGATAAAGAACCCTCGATTATAAATCCTCCGCAAGCGGTGAAATTGGAAAGAATAAGGGGCGAAGTCGAATTTCGAAATGTCTGGTTCGCATATAAGGACGAGGATTATGTTTTAGAGGATGTCAGCTTCCATATCAAACCCGGGGAGAAAATAGCGATTGTGGGTGCCACCGGAGCCGGCAAAACTTCGATAATTAATCTCTTGTTCAGATTTTATGAATTTCAGAAAGGGGATATCTGTATCGACGGGTACGATATTCGCAAGTTGGATATTATGTCGTTGCGCAGGAATATGAGTTTGGTTTTGCAGGATGTTTTTATCTTCAGCGGGACTATTGCCGACAATATTTCTTTGGGTGAGAATTTTTCGAGCGAGGAAATCGAAAGGGCGGCAAAACTCGTGAACGCCGATAAATTTATAAGCAGACTTAAGGGTGGTTATGATTCGATCTTGGAGGAAGGGGGAGCGAATATCTCTGTTGGGGAAAAACAATTGCTTTCTTTTGCAAGGGCGCTTGCTTTTAAGCCGTCGGTTTTAGTTCTTGATGAGGCTACCTCGTCGGTGGATACCGAGACTGAAATCCTCATTCAGGACGCATTAAGGAAGATGCTTCGGGGGAGAACGGCGCTGGTAATTGCGCATCGTCTGTCAACGATAAGGGATGCCGATCGTATTATAGTAATGCATCATGGGAAGGTTCGGGAGGTGGGAACACATCCTCAGTTGATTAAACAAGGCGGAATTTATTATCGCTTATATCAGCTACAATACAAAAATGAGGAGAAAAATTTTGAAAAAGAGCGGATCGACAGAGAAAGTTGAATTGGAGGCGTATAAGAAATCCGCTATCAAGGCAGCTGTCGAAGCAGGTGATTTGCTTGTGAAAATGCAGAGCGAAAAAAGGGAAATAAAATATAAGGGGGACATAGATTTGGTTACGGATGCGGATTCATCTTCCGAAAAACTTATTATAGAGATCATCAATGGGGATTTTGCGGAGCATTCGATAATAGCGGAGGAGGAATCGCCCATTAAAGGCGATTCGGCGTTTGAGTGGTTGATAGATCCACTCGACGGGACGACGAATTATTCACATAATTTCCCATTTTATTGTGTCTCGATAGCTTTGCGCTATAATGGTAAAATTGTGCTTGGTGTAATATATGCGCCTTTGTCGGAGGAGTTGTTTACGGCAGAACTGTTGGGGGGAGCATTCCTAAACGGAAAAAGGATTTCGGTTTCACGGGAAAATAATCTGGGGCGGAGTTTGTTGGCGACCGGGTTCCCTTATGACATTCGGGAGACGGATAGAGATAATTTGAATTATTTTAAAGCCTTCGCTAAAAAGGCGCAAGGGATACGCCGAGCCGGGTCGGCCGCTCTTGATTTGGCTTATCTGTCCTGCGGGCGTTTGGATGGATTTTGGGAGATGAAATTAAAACCTTGGGATATCGCGGCGGGTTCCTTATTGGTCAAAGAGGCTGGCGGGAAGATTTCCGATTTTTATGGCGGCCCGCTAAATTTATCAAAGGGGGATATTGTTGCTTCCAACAGTTTGATTCATAGCCAATTATTGGAGACCATAAATAAAGTAGATTTGGGAAAAAGTTGATATTCATTTTTGTCGCTTTTACAATCTGACTATTTAAGTGTTGTAATTCCGATTAAGGGAAATTATATTTGATATTATGCAAAAGATTAATAATAAGACCGCAAGAAAAGGAAACAATTCAGGCAGAAAAGAATTTATCACTGCCGAGGATGTGAAAAGCAATCCGATAGTCAAAACGACTATTGAGAAAGCGGATAAAATGTTGGAAACTATCGGCTATACCGAACACGGACAGCGTCATACGAGCTTGGTTTCCAATATAGCCTATAATATTATTCATCGCTTGGGGGGAGATGAAAAAAGGGCACAATTGGCATCCATCGCCGGCGTACTGCACGATATGGGGAATGTTATTAATAGGGATTATCATGCCCAAACGGCGGCTCTTATGGCAAGGGATATCCTCCTCGATATGGGGATGCCTTATGAGGATGTTTTGGATGTGATGACCGCTATAGGTAATCACGATGAGAGCGATGGTTATCCGGCGAGCGATATTTGTGCCGCATTGATACTTGCGGATAAGTCCGATGTCCATTATTCCCGTGTCCGCAATCCCGATTCGGTCAGCAGTGATATACACGATAGGGTAAACTATGCCGCTAAAAGTTCGTTTTTAAGGGTTGATGCGGAGAAAAAGACCATTGGTTTGGAAATACAAATCGATACCAAAATTTCATCGGTGATGGAGTATTTCGAGATTTTTCTTTCGAGGATGGTTGTCTGTCGGAGGGCTGCGGAATTCCTTGATATGAAATTTGAGCTTAATATAAACGGCCAAAAACTGCTTTAAGTTGGGGTGATTTGGATTACCGAGAAGCGGGCGTAGATGTATCTGTAGGGAATAAAATAGCAAAGAATATTGCTAAAATTGCCCGAAAATCGCATAATCATCGCGTTGTTAAGGAGCTGGGAGGTTTTGGCGGTTTTTTTTCCATTAAGGGTTTAGGTTATAATTCCCCCGTATTGGTTTCCTCCGCCGATGGAATTGGGACTAAATTGCTCATTGCCCGAAAAGCGGGCGTTTACCGAAATCTTGGCTTGGACATCGTTCATCATTGCATAAATGATATAGCTTGCTGTGGAGCAAAACCTTTATTCTTTTTGGATTATTTTGCCTCTTCGGTCTTGAATGCGGAAACGGTGGAGACAATTGTCGGGGGGATGGCGGATGCTCTTAAAGAAGCTGATTGCCCTCTTGTGGGGGGGGAAACTGCGGAAATGCCGGATTTATATTCGCCCGGCGATTTCGATATCGCCGGTTTCATTGTCGGTGTCGTGGACAGAGAATCGATAATCGATGGTTCCGCGATAAAGCCCGGGGATAGTGTAATTATTTTGCCTTCCAACGGATTACATACAAATGGTTTCACTTTGGCGAGGAAAGCATTGTTTGATAAGGCGGGTCTCAGTATAACTTCGATTATTCCTCCATTAAATAACACTTTAGGGGAGGAATTATTGAAGCCCCACATATCCTATTTGAACCCAATTCTGAAAATTAGTCGCCTAGTCAACGGATTGGCGCATATTACAGGTGGAGGCTTGAAGGATAATATATCGAGAATTTTGCCTGATAACTGCCGCGCAATTATCGATCTATCGGTAATTCCAATTCCCCCGATTTTCGACATAATTCAAAAAGCGGGATCAATTGAGATGAGCGAAATGTATAAGGTTTTCAATATGGGAGCGGGATTGGCGATTGTTGTCGGTAGCGATAAGAAAGAAGAAGTTTTGGAGCTAATAAAAGATTCAGGATTTGAACCTATGGAAGCAGGTTATATAACTTCTGGGGAGAGGGAGGTGATTTTGGAGGGGATTCCGTCCTGATGCCGCCGATTACATCTGCGATAGCAATTCTATAATGCTCAGCAAAAGAAAAAGGATTTTAACAGTTTACCTTGGGGCGATTTTAGGCGTAGTGGCGTATCAACCTTTTAATATTTGGTTTGCTTCTTTAATCTTTATTGCGGTCCTTCTTTATGCGATCAGGGGACTTCCTCCTCATAAATCCTTTTTGTATGGATATTTATTCGGAGCGATATTTTATATCACCTTACTGTATTGGATAGCGTGGGCAACATTTTTTGGGGCTTTGCCGGTACCGTTTATTTTTGCTTTCATCCCGGCTATCTTTTGCTGGCTTTTCAGCCGACTTGAAAGGATAAATTTCAAATTGGCGGTGATTTCTGCGCCCTTTATATGGGTGGCGACGGAATATATTAGGACATTCGGACAGATGGCTTTCCCGTGGAATCCTGTGGGAAACTGTTTTGCGGCTTATCCTCGATTTATTCAATATGCCGAATATACCGGCGTGTGGGGTATTTCGTTATGGGCATTGATAATCAATATGCTGTTTTATTTGATTTTGATTAAACCTGCGGCCGTTAAACGAGTCTTTGGATTATCAGTCCTGATAATTTTATTAATTATCAGTTCTTATATATATGGAGCGAATGTTATCCCCGCGAAGATAGAGAAAGAAGGTATTAAGGTCGCTTTATTGCAGGGGAATATCGGCAGGGATATAAAGTGGGCTCCGGGCAAATTAAATGTCTCATTTGATAGGTATATCGATATGACCGACTCTCTGCGGGGTAGCGATGTCAAGTTGATTGTTTGGCCCGAGACAGCTATACCCGCATATCTTCGACACCACAGGGTTTATAATTCCATTGTAAGCCGTCGAGCGGAAAGGTATGGAATACCGATATTGACCGGTTCTCCGGACTACATTGAAGTTGGGAAAGATAAATATATATATTACAATGCGGCATTTTATTATAAGCCGGGGAAAAGCAGCCCGAGGATTTATTATAAGTTGAAATTGGTCCCTTTTTCAGAACGGATACCGTTTTCGGGTAAGATTAAAATCCTCCGGGATATCCATTTGGGACAAGCCGACTTCACTCCGGGGGATTCAACGGTATTATTTGGTGTTGACGGTTATAGGTTCGGAGTATTAATTTGCTTTGAATTGGTCTTCCCGGATTTAGTGCGTTCCTATTTGGAACGGGGAGCGGATTTTATGATTACAATAACCAACGATATGTGGTTCGGCATTACTTCCGGTCCCTATCAGCACCTATACGCAGGAACGATTAGAGCGGTGGAAAATCGGGTCGGGATCGCGCGATGTGCCAATACGGGGATATCATTGTTCTATGATCCCTATGGCAGGATTTATGATATGAGCAAATTAAATGAGCGGAAAATCATCGTCGATAAGGTGGCTTTTAATAAAAAGCACACCTTTTATACCAAACACGGTGATTATTTGGCGAAATGGTCTTCCGGGATAGCCATAATACTTATTTTGATAATTGCTGCTGATGGTGTTATCTTAAGAAGGAGGAGTAAGTTTTGATTTTCCATAATAGACATTGTCCGTTAATCTTATTCTCGATAATTATGGGATTATATCTTTTATCAATGCCGATTGCAAACGCCATAGATTGGACGACCTATACCGATATGAATTCCGCTTCCGATCTCCTTTACAGTCGGGGATTAATTTGGGGTTGCGCCCCCGGGGGAGCGTTTGCCTTTTATCCAAGCGGATCGGTGGCGATGAAATTGACAAATATCGACGGACTGCACGGGCTTGAGCTGAACACCGTCGAGGCGGATAGTGCGGGGGATCTATGGTTCGGAGCTGTAAACGGGACTCTCAACAAATTCGATTCCGAGGGGAATTTCCTTACTTATTATTTTATTTTCGAGCGTCAGGATATTATCGATGTGCCTCTTGCTATTTTCGATTTGGCTTCCGATGGTGATTGGATGTGGATTGCGCGGGAAAAAGGTTTATCCAAATTTTCAATTTACAATAACGGCGGGGAGATAAAGGAGAATATCGAGCATATGGGACCATTCACCCGCTTGGATGTAAAAGCGGTATGTATCGATAGTGATAGGGTTTGGTTCGGCACTGAGCAGGGGATAGGTTATGCGGATAAAAACTCAGATTTCCTCCCCGATGGTTCTATATGGACGGTGTTCTATGAGGACAGCGCACGGGGGTTGGGCGATTTCGATATACATTCCATTATCTCTTATGATAACTTTGTATATGCGGCAACCGACAGCGGAGTTTACTATTATGATGAAACAATTAATCCCGCCGTATGGTCTCTGTCCGGGTTAGGTGGATTGGTGGTTAATAAATTGGAAGTTGGAGGGGACACATTGTTTGCGGCAACTGATAATGGCCCCTTTTATTACAGCGGTGGGGTTTGGCAACAGTATAATCCTGACGGTTATCCCGGCGGCAAATTGAACGATATTGCCTATGTGCGGGATTTGGGATTATGGGTGGCATTTGGCGATGGCGGTTTGGCAACCTATTATGGGAATTGGGAAATGATTTACATCCCCGGGCCCAGAGGACAGGATTATGGAAATATCGCTGTTCGTAATGATACGCTTTGGGCTCTTTCTTATGGGATAAGGGATCAGCCCGGCACGGCGGTGAATTATTTCGATGGGGTGAATTGGCGCAATTTCACTGCGGAAAATTCCGGGATGACTTCGGATGTATTTTACTCGGTGACGATAGATAATAATTCCAACGCTTGGATAGGCCTTTGGGGGCAGGGGGTTGATATGTTCAATCCTTA
>Ga0256841_1000832_pt1 | contig 29220 bp, 20 predicted proteins | sample 356308metaG_FD_185971 | JGI IMG/M metagenome (GOLD analysis project Ga0256841, IMG submission 185971) | Hydrothermal vent microbial communities from Mid Atlantic Ridge, Atlantic Ocean - 356-308 | ecosystem: Environmental > Aquatic > Marine > Hydrothermal vents | place: Atlantic Ocean: Mid... | reverse complement strand
CTTTTGTCCCCAACCAATTGGATCGGAAAACCTATTACCTCGCTTCTTGGATTGACCGCGAGGGTCGAGTCTCCGAAAGCAACGAGCGGAACAATGTTCGTTTGAAGACGGTTTCCGTTCTTGGACCCAGGGGATGCGTCCGGAAATTGGAGTTTCGTAATGCTCTCCAACTGAACTATTTTTCCGACAAGCTGTCTCTTTCTAGCGGAGGTATGAGGCGCATGATCATTAGTGCCCCATGTAATAAGGGCCACTGGGCTCTTGTGCTTTGGGGTTGTCGGGGTACGAGTCCGGGGATTCCGCTTCCAGGTGGGTTCCGTCTTCCCCTCAACTATGATTCCGTCTGCACATCCTTCGGTTTGGCGGTCTTGAACCGTTACCCATTCTATGGATTCTTCACTAAGGTCGGGGCAACGGGACACACATACCAATCGATTTATGTCCCCAAGGCGCCAGCGGGAGTTCGTCCGGCCCGGAGCCATTTCGCCGCCCTGTTCTTTGGCCCCAATTTTGGGGCGATCACAGGGACGACCAATGCCGTGAGCTTTGATCTCATCCGTTAGGTATGCGGATGGAATGAATTTAGGATTCATACGGGATATGGGTAAAGGAGCCAGGCTTTGGATAACCCAACCCCCAAATATTGGAAAATAGTCCGATTGGGTGACAGGATCGGACTCTTTTTTTGGTCAACGCAGAAAATTCGGAGACTTTCCTTTCCCTGTACTCGCAGATTTCGCGTATGGGATTAATATGATTGCCTCCGAGGGAGCTTTGGACGAACCCTCAAATTTTTTATCCCTATTGACTCGTTACCCAGAAGGAAAACGGAATGATCTCCCTCATAACGCCCGTTCTCGGGCTTTTTCTTTTCCAAGTCGGCTCTCAGCCGGCCCAGATGCCCACTCAGACAACACCTGAACAAATCCTCAAAAAAGTGAACCAGGTCTTTGCTAAAGCAATGAGCAAGATCAAGCGCCCCCGTACTCGGGCTGAGTACGAGGTTTACATGAAAGCCATAAACAAGGCGCGCGAGGCGCAGAAAAAGGTTGCTGCCGAAGCCCTCAAGAAGGGTGCAAAGATGCTTGGAAGCGGAGAGGGGCTTCGAGTTCGGGGTGAACTTCAAATGATCATGGCCAAATATCCAGATGCCATTGGCTCTTTTGAGGTTTACCTGAAGGAGCTCAAGGATAAGAAAGCCCCCAAGGCTGTTGGGATCCTCGTAAAGCTTGCGATGCTCCACTTTAACTTTGGAGACAAGAAGACTGCCAAAAAATATGTCGATCTGATTGATGATGATTCGGTTCCAGCGCCTTTGGCTCGTTTGTTCCAGGGAACAAAGAAGCGCATCAACGACTATCTGAAGGTTGCGGCGATGTATGGCAAAAAGGCCATCCCCATTGTTGCTCAAAAGATTCTGAATCCTGATCGTCAAGAAGGGGATGCAGCCAGTTTTTCACTGGATAATTACCTAGGCAAGGTTGTCCTCCTTGATTTCTGGGCGACTTGGTGCCCTCCCTGCCGTGGAGTCATTCCTTCCCTCATCGAGATGCAAAAAGAAAAGGGACACAAGGATCTGGCTGTTATAGGGGTGACCCGCTTTTACGGCTCGGGAATGGACTTTGGAGATCCGAAATCAACGATTCCTCATGGTGGCAAGACTGTCCGGAACCTGAGTCCGAAGGATGAGCTTGAAGTCAACAAAGCCTTCATGAAGCGCTTTGGTGTGAATTACCCCATCGTCTTCTCAAAAGATGCCGGCAAAGACTATATGGTTCGCGGCATTCCCACTCTTTTCGTCATTGGTCGTGATGGAAAGGTGATTGGACATGTTGTTGGTGGTGGTGAGGCGAATCATAAGAAGGTCGAAGCTTGGGTGGAAAAGGCCCTCAAGGCCAAGAAAGCTTCAGACTGATCTGGCTGTATGGATGGTGAAAAGAACCTTTGTTCTTTCCTCCTTGGCCCTCTTGCTCGTTTCAGGGGGGCTTGCTTCTTTTCCTCAAAAATCTCCACTGGAGAAGTCAGGAAGGGGCATTTTGGAGAGAGCAAAGGTTCTTTTGCGCGATGGGACATCGCCCTCGCTTGTACAAGGGGTTCGACTTGCCCAAGAAGGTTTCCTTGTTTCCTTGCTCCCTGAGCTGAAAGCTCTTCGGAGCCGGAGCTTGAGCCTAAGTGTGCGTGTCCAGTTGACGACGGCGATCTCGGCCCTCGAGCATTACAAGCACATGGCTGTCCCGCCGCCTCGCGTGGATTCTTTGGGTTCTTCCCTTTCGAAAGGTGTAAACCCACCTCTTCACCGAGTCCGATTCGTCTGTCTCAATCGTCGGGGTCTTCCTCTTTCAAGGGCTCGGGTTCGTGCTTTTTGCCGGGACTACGATCTTTTCCAACCTTTTGATGGTTACGCCATTTGTGACTCTAAAGGCGTGACCGAGATGATGCTTCCCGAAGGAAGGTGGAGCTTTGTTGCAGGGGGGGCCCCCCATGCGAAGCCTACTCTCATCCTTTTGTCCGAGATCCCCATTCGGGCTTCCAAAACCCTTCTGCTTTTCCCAGCCAAGACTCGCAGCTGGATGATCCAGAACCATGGAGGGTTTGTCCCCGAAACCCTGACCTTGAGGCATCGTGACTATCCCCAACTTTCACTTTCATATGAAATCCTTGGACTCAAGGGGGAGCTCGAGGCCAGCAAAGGTGGGCTCCAAGCTTGGGTCCAAGGGCGTTCAAAGAATCGAAAGTATGTGATGCCTGCAGATGCGGGACTCCATTTTGATTCTCGCGGCTTATTGCCTCTCAAAGTTCAATTTGATCGAGGGAAAGTGGGTCATGTCCAGGTGGAGTTGCGGCTTGGAGGAAATGACCCTTCCCCTGTTTTTTCTTTGGGGATCGAAACTTCTGGGGTTTTTCTCATGCTTCCCAAAGGGAGCCTGGATTTGGGATACCGATACCGGATGCAAGCGATCGGTGAATTTCGTTTTGGGCTCCGTCCTTATGACCTTCTTAGGAGCCAGGCTCTCTTCTTGGGGGCTCCCTTGCGCCCTTGGGTTTGGCATCTTGCCTATGCAAAGCGCTACCGAGGGGCTGCACCTTATACCTTTCAAGTTTTTTTCAGGGATCCCCAGGATCGTTTGCTTGAGAGTTTCAGCGCCGAAAAAAGGGGAGCTCAAAGAAAAGCCGTTTCGGTTCGAATCCATAAGGGAGGAACCCCCTGGTTGTTCGTACGTCGATTGAGAAACTTCCGTGCGGACATACGGAGAAGGCTCTTGTCTTCTGCCCTGGACGACCTCGAATATGAGATTCTAACGCCCTTTCCAATCGTGGGTAATTGGCAGAGGGGGCATCATTCGACGCGTTTTCACACGAAGCATTATTCTTTGACGGGGCCAGCTCTCTTAGCTCCTGAGATAAAGCACTTTATTCGTGCAGCCGAGGTTCTCTTCGAGCCCATTCGTTCGGTTGCGTTAAGGAGGCTTCCTTGGCTGCGGGGGCGTATTGTGATTCATCCCACCATGCCCAGGGGAGTGCGGGCCTATTCGTCTGTCCGCGGCAACAGTAACTTTAATAGTAAAGACCTCATGCGATGTGTTCGTTTGGAGGACGCATTGCGGCGCACACCCATCATGCATGAACATTTGCATACCGTGGGCTACAAGCATTCTGATTTCATGGATGTTGCAGGGTTTCGGCTTCGCAAAAAACTCTTTCCCGTGGGGTCTAGAGGGCATGGTCGTGAAGTCGGCCGAAAGGGGAGGGACTATATCCAATGGTTTATGGGGAAGAGCAACAAGATCAACAAGAAGGCTCTTCTTCGTGTTCTCTTGTCCCGTTTCGGAGGGAGCGCTTTTGACGCGTATTTTCAACGACGTAAGGACCTCGGGTTCCTCGAAGCGAAAGGTTTGACGGAGGAGGAGGCTAGGGCGGTTCTCTTTTCGCGTATCCTGGGGCGGGATATGTTTTCCTGGTTTGGAGTATCGCCAAAGCGCACAAAATTCTTGGAGGAACTGATTCAACCTAAGGCGAGCGAGGAGGTGCCAGCTGCGATTACCGGGCCGAGTGCTCAGGATCTGGTCACAATGATGGATCGTTTGCTGAGGAAAAAAAGCCATCCAAAAGCTCTTGGGCTCCGAAATAGAGGCCTTCAAACCGTGCTTCGTAAGGTAGGACAGCTGCCTTCCCAGAGGCTCCGTATTCGCACCGCGCTACGTCTTGGAGCAAAAGCCCATGGGGTAGGTAGGATGGAGTGGGCGTATCGCTGTTTTCGCCTTGCCCTCCAGGAGGCTGCTCGGATGGACCTCAAACTGTTCATGAAAACCCGAAATGCTGCAGTCAATGTTTGTATGGGTAACCCACTTTCTCTTGGTTGGTTATAAACCTGCACTCCTCCAGGGTGCTTTATTGGTCCCCCTTCAAAAGCTCTCGGATGTCGGAAGGTAGGGGACATTCCAACTCCAATGGTTCCCGGGTCTCTGGATGCGTTAACACGAGCCGGTGATTGTGCAAAGCGTGCCGATCCAGTTTGAGCAGCTTTTTCGCTTCCTCCGAAAGATTCCCCTCGATTGCCTGAATAAAAAATTCCTCATGGGGCCCGTAGAGCTTATCCCCCACCAAGGGGTGTCCCAGATGGGCCATGTGCACACGTATCTGGTGTTGGCGCCCGGTCTTTGGAGTGCATTCGACAAGGCTCATGCTTCGGGAGCGCTCTAAGACCCGAAATGTTGTGAGGCTCTCAAGTCCATCTCGCCGAACCCCCATTTTGAGCCTCACCTTGGCCCTCTCAGCAGGGCCAATGCGCTCATCAATCCAACCTTCATCGGGGGACACCCTTCCTTCGACCAAGGCCAAGTAGGTTTTTCCGATTTTTCCTTTTTCAAACTGCTTACGCACTTCGCTATGCGCCTTTTCGTCCTTGGCGACCAGGATGATGCCGGAGGTTTCTCGATCCAATCTGTGGCAGAGCTTGGGAATGATATCCCGCTCAGGGTTTTCCATGTCCCGGTACATCCCATGCAGGATGTTGATGAGAGTCCCTGTAAGGCGCCTGCCTGAAGGGTGAACTACGAGGCCGGGAGGTTTGTTAATGGCGAGGAGGTAGGGATCCTCAAACAAGATGTCCAGCGAATCCGGGACTTCTCCCTGGGGTTGGTTGACAAGGATGCGCGGAGGGATCGTAATCTCCACGATGTCTTCGCCCCGAACGCGAAGGGATGCTCTGGCAGCTGGGAAGTCGGAACCTGCCCGCTCAAGACGGACCCGCCCCTCTCGAATCATTTTTTGAATGGAGGAACGCGTCCGCCAAGAAAGGAGCTTCGCAAGGGCTTGGTCCAGCCGAAGACCAGCCAGCTCCTCATAGACCCGAACCCGGATTTGCTCGACGGGTTTGCTCAGGTCCTTTGGAATCACTCCGAGGTCGTAGCGGTGACCGTTGCCACAACGGAGATGGCGCTGATTTCGTCGTCGTTACCGCCCTTTTCTTCAGATTTGGCACCTGAGCGGAACTTCTTAACTTTGCGCTTCTTGGCTTTGACCTGGGCGACCTTGCGGACGGAGCGTTGGATATTGCGAATACGCTCGCGGTCTTCGCGGCGCCTTTTCTCAGAAGGCTTTTCGTAAACGGTGGCTCGCTTGGCGAGGCGGAAGATCCCAGCGAAATTGCACTGGCGTTTGAAGCGGCGAAGGGCGGCTTCGAGGTTTTCGTTGGGACGGACTTGGACCTTGATCATAAAGACATCGTTTCCTTGCGATTAGAGCTTGGATGGATGTGCAGGTTTCGTTTTGCGCACCCATCTGCGTTGGACGGCCACCTCCTAGGGGAAGGAGGAAGGGCGAAAGATCTTATCCTTTATCGGGCTGGGAGCAAGCTACCCTGGGAAAAAAGAGGGGGGATTGGAGAGAAAAACAGGGTTATTTTTGTTTTCGGAGTGGTTTTCCAGCCAAGGCGTGAGTCGGTCGACCTTCCTGAATTGCAGGAGTCCCATTGACGAAAACCCAAAGAACTCCGGTCGAAAACTGGTGTGGATGGACAAAAGTGGCCTGATCTATAAAAGTCTCCGGATCCAGGAGAACGAGATCCGCGATCATCCCCGGCCGAAGATAGCCCCTCTTTCTAAGGCCCAAAATGTCTGCCGGAAGCCCTGTGGCGGAGCGGATTGCCAGGGAAACAGGGACGATTTTTTGCCTGAGTGCAAAGCGTCCGATCTTTCGGGGAAAGGTTCCGTAAGAGCGCGGATGGGGGCGGGAGTCGTCCTTTCGCTTGCTGGATCCATCGCTGGCGGTCGCTGTGTAGGGCTTTTTCATGACGTAGAACACGTCGTCTTGAGACATAGAAAACGCCACCGCAGAGGCCCCTCCTTGTTTTTGGATTTCGATCGCAAGATCCACGGGGTCTACCCCCACTTTCTTGGCAGCGGCGAGGACATTGAGGCCATTAAGACTCGGATTTTTACGGTACCGGGCGATGAGAATCTGGTCTGCTCCTCCACGATCTTTGAAATTGCGACGGACCAGGGCGGCCACTCGGGCACGGATCTTCGGAATTTCGAGGCGCTTTCGGACTTCGGCTTCCGTTCCTTCCCGGACCCATGCGGGCATGACAAGAGCACCTAGGGAGGTGGAGGATGCACGGTAGGGATATTGGTCCACCGTAACCCGGCGGCCGTTTTTTCGTGCTTCCTCTACCATAGCGCTCGAACATTTCACCTTTCCCCAATTAGGAGGGGTGGAGGCTTTGAAATGGGAAATATGGACAGGGAGCTTGGCTTTTTTCCCAATATAAAGGGCTTCTGCCACCGCTTCGAGGAGGTGGTCCCCCTCTCCTCGGATGTGGCTTGCATAGATTCCCCCGTGTTTCCCGACCACCTTGGCGATTTCAATGATCTCTTCCGTCGAGGCGAAAGCTCCTGGAGTGTAGATCAGGCCAGTGCTCATCCCAAATGCACCTTCTCTCATGGCCTTGGCCGCGAGCGTTCGCATCCGGGCAAGTTCCTTTTTTGTGGGTGGCCGATTGAAGTCTCCGCCCATTGCGCGTTTGCGAAGGGAGCCGTGGGGGATCAGGTGAGCGACATTGGTCCCTGTTCCTTTTTTTTGCAATCTTCCGAAATAAGAGGCCAGATCTACATGACCCGAACCGCAATTGCCGGTCACAATCGTGGTGCAGCCTTGGGTCAGGTAGGAAAGGTTTTCGCGTAGCCCTTTTCGTAAAATGGGGAAATCCGAATGGTTGTGGAGGTCGATGAAGCCGGGGGCAAGGATCTTTCCTTTCCCCTGGATTGTGACCTTTCCCCCCAAGTGCTCCAGGTCTCCCAATGCTTCGATCTTATCGGCCTTGATTCCGAGGTCGGCCACTCGGGATGGGCCTCCCGTTCCGTCGAAGATCGTTGCATCCAGGATGAGAAAATCGAATTGAGGATTGTTTTTGTGAAGGCTTCGCTCCGGGGCAGACCGGCATGAGTTTGTAAGGAGGGTGAAAAGGCCAAGAACGAGGAGGAGCGATGTGGTGTGATTGTTCTTCATGATCCCTCCATTGCACCGAGGGATCCAAGTCAGAACAAGGGAGCTTCGTCCTGGCGTCGAAAATGAATGAGGGCAGAATCGAAGCCAGGCAAAGAAACAAGGGGCTCCCAAGGGGAATGGAATGGTTATGAGCAAAGGAACCGCCGTTTTGGACAAGAAAAGCAGAGTTGAAGGGGGCCAGCAGGAAAAGGCCGAAAGAGGGAAGGGCAAACGCATTCTTCTTTTTGGCGCTTCCCCCGATACCGGCAACATGGGGGTCAATGCACTTTGCTATTCGACCTTGCGGGCTGTAGCAAGGGTCTATCCCGAGGCCGAAGTCGTTGTTTTCGATTATGGGCGTGGGGTGCGTGAGGACAGTACGCCCCTGGATGGGAAGGAGTATGGGTTTAAGCGGGCCGGGATGCATCATTCCAGGCGCTTTTATCGTCCCGAAAACCTTTGGGTCATGCACAAGAGACTCAAATTCGGGATTTTTAACAATGAGATCTCCCAATTGATACGGACTGCGGATCTTGCTCTGGATCTGAGCGCGGGGGATAGCTTCACGGACCTTTATGGACAGAGCCGTTTCAATAGTGTGGCTCTGACGAAGCTTTGTGCCCTGGATGCCGGGGTTCCGTTGGCACTCCTTCCTCAGACCTATGGCCCCTTCGGGAAACCCGAAAACCTTGCTAAGGCTCGGGAGTTGGTAGGTCGGAGTGTTTGTGCTTGGTCAAGGGATCCAGAAGGTTTTGAAGTCCTGCAGGATTTGGCTCGGAGCGAAGAAGAAAAGGCGAAGATTCATAATGGCATTGATATGGCCTTCGGGCTGGAACCCAGGGCGCCTGAGAAAGGAATTCCACGGGAGTTGGAGGGGTGGCTTTCGGCGGGTGAACCCATTTTTGGGCTCAATGTGAGCGGATTGATCTATCATGACCCTGAGCGGGCAAAGACGGCGTTTTCATTCAAGGCCGACTATCGGCAGATCATTGACCAATGCCTTGAGCGCATTCTTCAAGAAAACGAAGGGCGGGTTCTGTTGCTTCCTCATGTTTTGACCCCGAAGGGCCATTACGAATCCGATCTCGAAGCCTCTGAAAAAGCCAAAGCCAAACTTGCCCCTTCATTACAAGAGCGTGTTCAAGTCCTTCCCACGGATTATGACCAGAGTGAATTGAAATGGTTCATAAGCAAGTGTGCTTGGTTTTGCGGGACTCGTATGCATTCAACCATCGCTGGTCTTTCGACGGCCACACCCACTGCCGCGATCGCATATTCGTTGAAAACCCGGGGAGTCTTCAAAACCATGAACTGTGAGGGAGAAGTTGCGGATCCTCGCCACGAGGATGAGGAGAGTGTAGTCCAAACGCTCCTGGATAGTCTCCAAAGGCGCGAGGCACTCCGAAAGATCCTGCTTCCTGCAAAGGAATCCATTGAAAGGCGCTGGGAGTCTCAAGCCCAAAGCTTTTTGGCCTTGAACAAGTAATGGAAAAGAAGGCACCTGGAAGATGCGCGGGAAGCCTCCTTGTCAGTGACAGCACCTAAATGGATTCTTATCTCGAAAAAGCTTGGCTTAGGGTTTCAATAAACTGGGCACCAAAAAACATGGAGAAGAATGTGTAAGGGGACAGGAACGATCCCCCCTGATGCTTCAAAAGCAAAACACCTTTTTCCTTTTCTTTGGCCGGAAGTCTTCGGAGAAGGATGGTCTCTGGCTGAAACAACCTTGCCAAGTTTTTAAACCGAGGGATCTTCGGCTTTTTCCCCGCAGGCCCCCTCCTTGTGGCAAACAGGAAGAGGCTTTGAAATGGATAGGCCTCCACAAGGGGGGCAAGGTTGAGTCCGCATTGCAAGAGCTCTCCTTTTTCACCTGCGAGATAAGCTGGATTCCATTTCGAAGCTTCTGCATCGGGAGTTCTCTTGCCTTTCAGGTAGGTTCGCAGGGAGGAAGGTGAAAAGGAGAGGATTTCAAACCGGTCGTTGCTGCTCACACAAAATTTGCCACCTCCGGGGAGGGCTCCGCCCATGAGCATGAGAACACTGAGTCGACTTGATTTCATCTTACTCTTGGCAAAGGCCAAATAATTCAGGTAGCGAATTTGGGTTTTCCCTTTCCCCAGAATCTTGACAGCTTTCTTTGCTTCGTCCGCGCTGAGCTGAGTACCAAGTAAGCTAACGAGGAAAGGTTGAGAAATGGCTTGAAGGCGTTTCAGGGGAGATGCGGATGTTTTTCTTTTGGGGGTCAAAAGGAATATCTCGGGCCAAAAAGATCCTGGGGATGGAAGAGCGAGCAGGGCGATAAGCTCTTGGGATCCTACGAAGTCATTCATCTTTGTCGGAGCCTGGTCTGGAATGGGCATGCCCAGAATGGCTCGTATTGTGTTTAAGGCGGTGGCCAGGTTTTCCTGAGACACCGAGTATCTTTTGGAAGCTTGAATGAGTTCAAACAATTTTTTGATCCAAGGGAGATGGATCGAGACGCGTAGAGAGCCGATGGCTTTTTGAGGGAGAATTCCCCGAAGCTCGTCGCTCCCTGCAGAGAGCGGCGCAAAGGCATCGAATACGGATCGCTTTCCGGGCCTTTCCTTTGCTTGGATTCTTTCGGAGATCCTTCCTCCCTCCGTCCAAATCGTGTCTTCCACTCCTTCCAAGGAGAAAAAACCTAGCATCATGGGAGGCGTTACTCCTCGTCCCCTTTTCTCCAAAAACTCTTCGGTTGCTTGGAACCAGGGTCCCGTGTGGGAGACGAAACGTCCGAGGATGGTTCCCTGTTTTGGGTGAAAGGCTGGGAGCCCCATGATTGTGGCTCCTCCGCGTTTCAATCCGAGTGCTCCCAAGCCTGCTCCCAGGTTAAACTCGGCTGCTTCTTTGGCGGGTTTCAAGCGTTGATCAAAAGTCGCACTGTCCCAGTCCCAGTGGTAGAACTTATGGACGTGTATTCCGATTGTCTTGCCACGGCGGGCATAGGCGATCGACGTATGAAAGCCGCGGCTATGACTGGAGGGAGTTCCATGGATCCAATGAGCTACCAAGGGGGACCCTCCCAGGGTGAGTTCTTCCTCTTTGGTGTCTTTCTCTGTTTCCAGTAAAGGCTGGAAGCGTTCCCATTGGCTTGTGAGCCAGTCCCGATTCGAAGACTGACCCAGGAGGAGAGTTCCTCGATAGGTGGAATAGGTGTATTTCCCAGTTTTTTGTGGGTACACCAGAGCTGAGAGGGAGAAACCACGGTCTAAACCCTTTAGCTCCCCAAGGATCTTTTTTTGACTGTTGAGAAAGGATGCCCAGCGATGGCTGGATCCTTGGTCGAGGGCTAAGAGGGAAGAAAGAAAACCATCCCGAAGAAAAATATAGGGGAAGAAGTTGTTCCCTTCTTTCTCAAGAACCTGCAAGGGCGGAGATTCCAATAAAACCAGGGTGTTCTTTGCGGGCAAGTTCCGGTCACAGAGTAGGGGGAAGCGAATGGGTCTTTGGCTGGCCTTTTGGGCTTGTGGAAGGAGAAGCGTGAGAAGGATTGGGAAAGTGATCATTGTGTTCCTCGGGATTGGAGGCTTTTCTGGCAATTAGGGTGTCCTCAAAAACTTTAGGCCCCAGATAGGGGATCATATGGGTTCACCCTCCAAAGAGGGACACCCTTATTTCGATGCAGAAGTGGCGGAAGGAATCCAACAAACGGACATGCGCCTTGGGCCATGAGCTCCAATAACGAGGGATAGCTCGATATCCGCTGTTTTGCTGGGGCCTGTGAGGAGGGTGCCACAGGGGGGAAGATGCTTGAGTTCCGCCGCGTGTTGAGGGAGATCAAAAAGAATCCTGTCCTCCGGCACAAGAAGAATGATTTCCTCCGGAAGGGTCAGAGCCAAACGCTCCTCGAAGGTTTCCAACTCCACCCAAAGGCTGCCTGTGCGAGCAATTCCGTGCCGAGCGCTGAGAATCAAAAGGGGACACCCATTGATTTTCCAAGGTTGACTCGGAGATGGTGTCCAAAATTTGCCGAGCTCGGCTCCGATCACCATGGCCTTTGGGGTGGCCATCGCCTGATTGGGGAGCGCACTTAGGGGGAGGATCTTCCCATGGGCTTCTTCGAGAGCTTCGCGGAACAGTTTCCTTAAATCATGGAAATGAAGATGCTTGGGAGCAGATGGGGAATTGGGAGGAGTGGGAGATGGCGCGATCTCTTTTTTTTCTTGGATGGGAGAGTGGGGAAAACACTGAGGCGGATTGCTTTTTCTGCGCGCCTTTAGAAGCTCATGAAAACTCTTCTTCGGCAATTTTGGGAGGTTTCGGCCTCCACGTTTCCAAGCGCGACCGGCCTTGGTGAATCCCGCGAGCACAGGGCTGAGGGGGCCGAGGTGCCTGGCGAATTTGCCAGCAGCCCGGAACAAAAATGGGTGTCCCCAAAGATGGCGGAGGGAGCTGGGGAGGCTGGGTTTGAGCTGACCCTGGGCGCTTAAGTCCAAGCGCCAGTCGTGGATATGGCGGGCGAGGTCGATGCGGACGGGGCAAACGTCGGAGCATGCTTGGCAGAGAGGGGAAGCTTTGACCAGTTCGTTTCGGGGGCCACCGGACAGAGCGGGACCCAGGACTTCTCCGATGGGGCCAGGGTAGACCCAATCATAGCTATGGCCGCCGATGCGGCAATAGACAGGGCATTCGTTGAGGCAGGCCCCGCAGCGGATGCAGGCGAGGGCTTCCTCGGCGGGCGTTCCCCGAAGGCTGCTACGGCCGTTGTCAACGAGGACAAGGTGCAGAGGGCGTCCCATGGTTCCAGTGTAGTGGGTGGTATAGGTTGTAAGGCGTTGTCCGGTTGCACTTCTGGCGAGGAGTGCCAGGAAGGACTGAAGAGAGGGGATGTCGGGGACGAGTTTGTCGATGCCGGCCACGGCAATATGGAAGGGGGCCAAGCTGGTCCCAAGGATGGAATTGGCTTCGTTTTCAACGACGATGATGCTTCCAGTGGAGGCCACGAGGAAGTTGGCCCCAGTCATTCCGAGATCGGCCTTTAAGAAATAGGGGCGAAGACTCTTGCGAGCGGCCTCTGTCAAGATCTTGGGGTCCGTCTCTCCTTTGGGCACAAGCCCATGTTCGTAAAAGAGCTGTCCGATCTCTTCCCGAGTTCTGTGGATGGCGGGTGCCGTGAGGTGGCTCGGAGGCTCCCCAAAGAGCTGGACAATGCGTTCTCCCAGATCTGTGTCGATGAGTTCGATTCCTGTCTGTTCGAGCTTGGGGCCGATTTGGCATTCTTCCATCGTTAATGATTTGGATTTTACGATGCATTGAACCCCCGCAGCTTTGCAAAGATCCAGAACTTTTTCCTGAGCCTGGGCCGCGTTTCGGGCGCGGTGGACTGTTGTTCCCCTTGCCTCTGCTGATTCCTGAAAGCGGTCAAGAAAGCCATCTAAATCCGAAAGAATCTCCGCTTTGGCTTTTTTGTTCGCATCGCGTAACTCTTCCCATTCGGGAACCAAAGCCATAGCAGCCCGGCGTTTGGCGGCAGGATAGAGGACGGCCCGGCGGTGGCTGGCCACCTTGTCAAGGTCACGCATTCGCTCCTGGATTTTCCGCGCAAGTCCTTTCATTGCAGTGCCTCCCAGAGGATTTGGGCCGGGTGAAGAATCGGCCATCCCGGATAGCTGCGCAGGGTCCCCAAGTGGAGGAGGCAGGAGAGGTCGGCTGAGACGAGAGCGTCGGGCGTCAAAAAAGGGGTGTCCCCTTTTTTGGGGATGGCGCTTTGGAGGTAGGCGATGCGGTCCTTACCCATGGAGCCGGAGAGTTCCGGGAAGGTGGTGGCGAAGCTTCCCCCGAAGCCGCAGCATTCACCTTCGGGGCCTTGGGGTTCAAGGACTCTGAGTTTGCTGATGCGATCTAAGAGGGAACGTTGAGTGCGGGCACCTGCTCTGCCGTGCTGTGCAGAGCAGGATGTGTGGAGGAGGAGGGTTTTGGGAACAGCAGTGGGGTAGGACTCTGGGCCAAAGCGGACAAGGAAGTCACAGAATTCGAAAATTTGCGCTCTCTTGGGCGCTGCTTCGATCTCGTTACGGAGATGCTCGGTGCAGCTTGCAGATAGGATGACAACGGTCTCCTCATCCTGGGAGTGTTGTTGGGCCCATCTCTTAAAGAGGGCTTGGGCTCCTGGTCCGTCCCCTGCGTTGGAAAGAACTTGACCACAACAGTGGGCTTGGGTGACCCGGGGAGAGAAGCCCAAGCGCTCAAGGACATCAAAACCAGCCATGCCAGCCTCGGGGAAGAGCTGATTGATAAAACAGGGAACAAAGAGGGAGATCTCCATGGCGGCAAGTGTAGCGCAGGTCATCAGTAAGAGAGTTGAGTAACCCGCTTCGGGGTCTTCCAACAAAAGTCCTTATAGGATTCTGTCTTCATTTGGCACGATGTCATGAATAAAGCCAGAAGATCTAAACTGTGGCGTCATATTTGCGTTAGTGGTTCCTCCCCCACCACCTTCCTCGACGACTCCTGATTCCGGGAGTTGGAGGTTCCACTGTGTTTATGAAAACCACGAAAGCTCTCCGAAACGGGCTTCTTCTTTTTCCCTTTCTATTGCTTCCCCAAGCGGGACAAGACCCTTGGAAGGATGCCGTTTTGACGCTGATTGGACGGGATTTTGATCAAGCAATTTCCAAAATGGAGGCGGCGATTCGTGCAGTCCCACCAAGCAAGGGTAGAGAAGCGAAGGTGGATCGCCGGCGCTATTTACGGGCCAATGCTTTGCTTGCCGCGGGACGTTTTGGACAAGCGAAAGAGGCCTTTCAGAAATTGGCCGAGGACCGACCGGATGGACGATATGCCGCCCTGGCTCGCTTTGGGGTCGGAGCTGCCTTGGAGAGGGTTCGGATTTTGAAGAAGCTTCTCGGGTGTACCAGAGGGAAATAAGACCGCTTTTGGAGCCAGATCGCCGGATGGAGTTTGCCGCGATCTATCTTCGCTTTGCCAAGAAGGCTTTGGAAGAGCTTCCGAAGAATTGGAAAGCCGGTCTACAGTTTATTGACTTAGCCATAGGCTTGGGGCTTCCTGAGACCAAGACCCAAGAACTCCAAGAACCAGCGGCGAGGATCTCTTTTGAGGCCAAGCTCTTTTCCGAAGCTCAAACTCGGTACGGTTTATAGTAAAACGCATTCAAGAGCACACGGGTCCCAAGTCTGCCTGGGAAGAACGATTGATGTTGGCGCGTTCCTTGCGCCTGGCCAAAAACGCTATGGCAGGGCGGGAAATCCTGGAAGGTCTTTTGGGAGAGAAGGCCGAACCTCGTGCGGACATTGTCTACGAGCTTGCAAAATGTTTTGAGGATCTGAGAATGTGGAATCGTGCGGACGAGGAGCTGGGACGATTTGCAAAAGAGTTCCCATCAGATCCACGTGCACCCAAGGCCTTCCTTGCGTTAGCTCGGGCGAGGGCAAAGGCTGGTCGGCTGGAAGAAGCCCTCTCAGTTCTCAATCGTTTCAATCAAGATTCGGCGATCGGGTAAAACCCCTTGCGGCAGATGCTGCGGCCGACAAAGCACGATGGCTCTCGTCTCTGGGGCGCTATGACGAGGGGATCCAAGCCTGGAAGAACTTCCTCACTCATTTTCCTTCCCAACCAAGTTGGAGGGATGGGCAACGTGCCATCATTGATCTGGAATATGCAAAGGGTGCTGCGGAGATGAAGGCGGGGAAAGGCCATTTCGACAAGGCAAAAGAGTTTTTCATGGCCTTCATGAAGCATCATCCCTTGGACAGGCGCAACCCTCATGTATCCCTCCTTTTGGGAAAGTTGGAGGAAGAGCGAAAAGAAGACGACGAGGCTATGCGGCTCTATCAGGAGTGCAGCACCAGATATAAAGGGAGCAAAGAAGCTTCGGAGGCTGCCTATAGGAAGGGTTTGATTCTTGAAACCAAGAAGTTTCAACCGGCTCTCGCCGCCGCAGTTTATCAGAGGGTGAAAGGGTCTTGGGCATTCATGGCTCGCCAGCGAATCCAAGATCTCATCGAACAAGAATTTGAGCTGAAAACAGAGCGAGTTTTTCGGACCGATGAGCAGCCGGAGATCATGATCCGAAGCAAGAACATCAAAAAGCTTCGTGTGCGGATTTACGGATTGGATTGGGAGAGGTTTTTTCGAGGGCGAGGGGAGTCTGAAGGAGTCGAGGACTTGGCAATTGAGGAAATCCAACCGAAGCGCTCCTTTCAATATTGGATAAAAGGCTTCAAACCATACACAGGGTTTGTGAACAAGATTCCCATGCCTGCCGGAAACCCCGGGACTTGGTTGGTCAAAGTGGACGATGGAACACGCGAAGCTACCACCCTCGTAGTCGTCTCCGATCTTGTGTTGATTCGCAAGGCTCTGGCCAAAGAGATCTTTGTGTTCGCAATGGATGAAAAGAAACAGCGACCTCTACCAGGGGTTCGCATTCTTTTTTCGAATGGAAAAAAGGTGGTTGCGGAGAAAGAGACAGATTCGAAAAGGGCCTGCCGATACGCCCTACCCGATTCTTCTGAGGGTGATTCTTGGGAAGTCTTTGGAGTTTTGCCCCAAGGTGTCGCCCAGGGAGGGTCAGGAGAGCTTCTGTCTAGCAGTGTAACGGGTGGATTCGTGGCCAAGTCGGTTTTGTTTACAGACCGTCCCGCTTACCGTCCGGGGGAGCGCATGGGGGCTCAGTGTGTGTTGCGCAATGTGCACAATGGAAGTTATGTCCCTCCCCCAGTGATGGAATACAGCTTCCTTCTCCAAGATCCTTTGGGGCGCATTATTGCTCGAAAACATGTGGAGTCGAATGCTTTTGGCACGGTGAAAGCGCGGTTTTTAATACCGGGAAATCCCAAGGTCGGTTCCTGGACATTGCTTTTAAAGCGTAGGAAGGATGGAGTTGTCATGGCCACTCGGGAGGTAAAGGTCTTGGATTTTAAGCCTCCCGCAGTTTCCTTGAAGATGGAGCTTGCACACCGCACCATTACTCGGGGAGAGGTGATCGAAGGCAAGGTTCGCGCACGGTATTTCTTTGGGGGGCCCGTAAAGAATCGAAGGATCTCGGTGCGCCTATCTTTGGTGAGTACACTCCATGTTTTAGAGGGAACAACAAATGGTGCAGGGGAGTTTGGCTTTCGTTTTGAGACGAATGAGATCTTTAACGCTCCCATTCTCCGGGTTGAGGCCTATCTTCCTGAAGAGGGTGCGCGGGATGACGCCATGATCTTGATCCGGGAACAGGGGTTTGAAATCAATTTAAAATTCCCGGAGGGGCTTGTCCTTGCGGGGGAAACTGTCGAAGTAAAAGTTGAAGCAAAAACCTACAGCGGAAAGCCACTCCGAAAATAAGTAGAGTTGACCCCCCTTCGCCGAGAAGACATCGAAGGCAATGTCCGGACTCATGTGTTGGCTCGAAAAGATGTGATGACCGATGCAAAAAAAGGGGTGGGCTTTGGAACTTTTGAGGTGGGGGAGGGGGGGACTATCGGGTCATTGCGGCTTCGCTGGACTGCAATGGACGACGGGTTGAAGATAGGCACGACTTCTTTGTCTCCGGCAAGAAGGACCAGGTCAAGTTACGTCTTCTAGCATCGGTGCAACATGCGAAGGTTGGACAAACCGGCGAAGTTCGGGTTGTGAACCGCGTGGGTCCCAAGCTTTGCCTTTTCACCTCGGAGGCGGAAGGAGTGCTACATTTTTCTTCCCGGGTCCTTCCGATGGGAGTGAGCCGCATTCCTCTCAAAATGGAAGTTCTGCATGCCCCTAACTTTGCATACTCCGTCACCATGGTGGATAAGAAGAATCTCCATCAAGCGACCAAAGAATTTACGGTTTCTGTTCCCATGAACCTTTCACTGCGGATGGATAAGAAGGTGTATTTGCCAGGGGAGAAAATTGCAATCGATCTCCAAGTGAAAGGCCAAGAGGGTCGTCCTGTGGAGGGAGAGTTTTGCCTTTCTGCCGTGGATGCTTCGGTTCTTGAGCGTTTTCCCGACCTTACCCCCAAGCTGTATGAAGAGTTTTTCAGTACCTCTATGCGTCGATCAATGAGGGTTTTGACCAGCAGCTCTTGCAGCTTTTTTTTTGCCCCGGAGGTCCGAGATGTGGATTCAAATCTTCGGCTCGAGGAGGTGGAGAAAAGAGCAAGGCCAATAAAGTATTGGGGTGTTGTGAGCGAGGAGGGGCTTTCTGTGACGGGGGGAAAGGGCGGGGGAAAAATATACACAGGACCTGGGAATTTGAAGATTAAGGATCTTGAAGAAGCCCCTGAATCTTTTGACGTTGTCGCTATTGGTGGAGGGGCCAGCGGCCATTTTGGCGGCCAAAGAGGGGGTCGAAGGGTTGTTGCTGGGCAGCTTGGTCTGGGCGGGCGACCAGTGGGCTTTTTCTATGAAGACGGGTTGGATGCATTGGAATCGGGATCCGGGCTAAACAGAGATGGAAAGGGTCTGGATGCAATTCTGGAGCGTAATCTTCGGCAGGTTGAGGGAGATGTCGTGAGGCCGATGGATCTCTCTGTTTGGCGGGTTTCCATCCGGAGTGATAAGCGAGGGAGGGCCCACGTCATTCTGGATCTTCCCAAGCGAGTGGGCAAATGGGAGCTTCGAATCAGAGGGGTGGATAAGGGGAGTCTTTTCGGAGATCAAAGCGAGGGGATCGTAACAAGGAACCCGATGGTGGTTCGTGGGAGAATTCCTGTCCATTTAACCCAAGGAGATGAGGTGAAAGGGGAGGTTGAGGTTCACAATTTGGATGAACAAACCTTTTCGGGGAATTTGATTCAAAAGATCGATGGGCAGGAGTTGGAGAGATCCAAGGTTGTGTTGAAAGCGGGAGGATTGTTTTCCCGTTCTCTTGCTCTACCCACTTCGAAAGCAGGGATGCATTCCTTCCTCTTTCGTACGAGCGCATCGGTGGATCGTGGTTTTTTCCGAGTTCATCCCTGGGCTCTCAAAGATGAGGTTTGGGATGGGGGAGTCTTTGCGGGTGGTCGAACGGCGAAGCTTTCCTTGGGAAAGGAGGCTCATCGGAATCGTGTTTTGCAAATTCATGTTTACCCACCTTCCAGAGACACCGTCGCCAAAGCCTTTGTTGTGCTTGGGGAGGGGAGGCGGTTTCTGCTTGCGAGAGATCGGATCGGAGTTGGCCTGGGCGCTCTTGCACTTTTTCGTGAACTGGGCGGGGAAGCGGGTCGGAAAGGAGGATTTCTCGCGCTTGAATCAATTGAGACGGAGGCGGACCCGAATGGGGCCGGGGGCGCTGGGTAAGCTGGCACTGGCCGCCTGGGAAATGAAGCGACCTGGATTGGCGGGGGGATTGAAGGGGCTTTTGGAGGAATGGTTGCTGGGAAGGTTTTCTAAGAAAAATGGGAGCCTGCGGGATTTGAAAGACGAGAGTTTGCTCTGGGGATTGCTTGCTTTACAGAAGCTTGGGGGCAATCGAGAAATTTTGAAAAAAGGAGAGGTTTGGGCCTTTCGCAAGCTGTCGGTTTATGGGCCACAGGATGGATTGGTCATGGCTTTGGCCGCAGAGTTCATAGTTCTACGGGGGAAAAGCCTTGGGGAGCTTGCAGCCCAAGTGATGTTGAAGGTTGGAGATTGGAGAGCAAATGTGGGCTTTCGTCGGAAACCTTAGGGGATGGTTTTTACCCTCCGTGAAAAAGACTTGGGTGGAAGGGATGCTGTCCTAAAGCTGCGTAGTTCAGGAATGGGCAAGGTGGGATGGGGTGTTGGGTGGACTGTGGGTGTTCCGGCCGAGCGAACAGCTGCTCCTGAGCTCAGTAGAACATATTTGCAAGCTCCTCCCATCGTAGATGGGAAGCCGGTTAAGGAAGGTCTTTCAACGGTTCGAATCGACAAAGAGTTTCGTGCATGGAAAAACCCTACCGACCGGGTTGAAACCGGGCGTGCAATCGTTGAACAAGTGGAGTTGCATCTTCTCCCGTCTCAGGTTGAGTCTGTTCCGTTTTTTGTGATGGAAGAGCCCCTTCCTGGAGGGGTTGCGGTTTGCCAAGGAGATATCCAAGGTGATTTCGATTTTGTGGAGAAACGCGATGGACGCTTGCTTTTTTACTGCAGTACGAATGGCCGGGCACACTTTGTTTTTCGCTTCAAGCTACGAGGAGTGCTTCCGGGGACTTTTCGAGTTCTTCCAACGCGATTCTGGCCCCTGAGCAGCAAGGCAAAAATCCTTTTTGGCAAGGCAACGACTCTTAAGGTCGTGGAGGGTTCAAAGGCTGCTTTTACGAAGAGAAGGGCAACACCAGATGAACTCTTTTTCACTGGGATTCGGCGCTTTGACCAAACAGGGTTGTATGCTCTTCGAGCAAGCCAAGAGCTCCTGAAGGATGTTAAAGCTCCACTGGAGGCCTGTTTTGAATCCTTTGGGGCAAGAATGTATCCCAAGCCCTTCTTTGAACTGGGGAGACGCCTTCTTGCGATTCGGCTCATCCGCGGAAAAGGGCGACCGATCCTCGAACTTTTTGAAAAACTCAAAGATGCACGACCGGACTTTAGTCTGAGCTTTGAGGATATGTCCAGAGTGGGGCGAGCCTACTTTGAGGCGGGGGAATTTGAGCGGTCCCTCTATGTCTACCAGGCCGTCAGTGAAGCCCTTTTCCTGCGGGAGGTACAAGTTGCCGGGACTCTCAGAGAAAAGGGGAGGTTGGAGGATTCTCTTCAGGTGATGAGGGGACTCTTTTTAGATTATCCGGCCCTTCCTGAGATTCAGTCGGCTCTGTTTTCCCTAGCCCAAGGGTTCATTGCCCTCGCCGCAAGGAAGACACTACCTCTCGAGAAGAATCAGCGTTCAGAACCAAAGATCAACTTCTGAAGCAAGCTCGTGACCTTTGCTACGAATATCTTCTCCGATACCCTGCGGATGGGGATGCTGCCGAAGTCTGCTATTCTTTAGTCAATATCGCGATCGAAGGAAAGCAATGGGAGGAAGCTCTTACGCTTTTACCGCGTGCGATCAAAGCCTATGAAGACTCTCCTTGGTTGGATGAATTTCTTTTCTTGAATGGCTATGCCCTCTTCTTGAAAAAAGATTTTGATGCTGCCCGTGAAGTTTTGGATCGCGTTGCCCACGAAAATTTTGTGCTTCAAAACGGGCAGAGGGGAAAGAGCCCGAACCGCTTCCTTGCGCTCTTCCTGGAAGGCCAATGCGAGCACGCACGGGGGAATGTCCCGGGAGCCGTTGCTCTCTATTCCAGAGTTGCCGAGCACTTTAGGGAAGCAAAGGATGCCCTCTCTTTCTTTGAAGACAAAATGCTGAAGCTTCCGGAAGTGACCCTTCTTTCCCCAGACGAAGAGGCTGGGATCAAACTCAAGACTCGCAACCTTTCTCGGATTGACCTTCTTGTCTACCATGTCGATCTCATGCGCCTTTTTCTTGTGCGACGATCCCTTGCTGACATGGACACTGTTCAGCTTCTTGGGATTCCGCCCATGGAGAGCTTCAAGGTGGACCTCAAGAACCCTTCTCCTTACATAGATCATGAGCAGGAGGTTCCGCTCAAGCTTGAGAAGAATGGAGCTTATCTCCTTCTGGCTCAGGCGGGTAATCTCAAAAACGCGGGTCTCCTTCTCAAATCGGATCTCAAGTTGAAAGTCCAGCAGCTTCCAAAACAGAATCGCGTTCGCCTCAATGTGAAAAGGAAGGGGCTGCCCATCCCTGGTGCTCGAATCAAGATTGTTCGAGCTGAATCGGATGAAGTTCTCAGCGGTAAAACCGATCTAAGAGGGGTGTTCGTGGGAGAAGGTTTGCAGGGAGGGATGAGCGCGTTGGTGGAGAGCAAAGGCCAGTATGCTTTTTATCAGAGCCCCATTTTTTCCCACCCTCCTTATTGCCCGGCCGGTGTTGGTCCCAAGCCTAAGCGAGAGGATTTGCTTCGTAACAACCGCCTTGAGCTTCGAAAGCTTCAAGAAAGAGGGGGGAAGAGCTTGGATCGCCTGTTCCGAAACCAACAACAAGGCGTGGAGTTAGGACGGACCAAATAAACGGAGAGATCCCTCTATGTGGGACAACCAACGAAAGGTGTCCTTTCGTGATCTTTCCTTCACAGTCTCAATAGCTATTTCCAGCTTTCCTGCCTGGTAAGGGTATAAAGCCTTTTTTTTAAACAATCGACATTCAGCGGTTTTGTGTTTTGGGTCCACCACTTAAGCCGGAGAGAACGGAAAGGAGAGTGGATCTCGACCAGGCCTCCCCGTTTATAATTAAGGAGCCATCCTGCTGAAAAGCCAAAGAAATCCTTGTTAGAAGTAACTTGGATGATGCCCTCAGAATCCCCGTGAAAATCGTGCCTGCTTTCGTCCAGAAAACAAGAGAACGCAGCTTGTGCGGGTGATAGTTCAAGGACCTTTCTTTCTCCCGACTTCAAAGTGAAAGGCCATGCGAGAAGGTCTAGGATTAACTTCTGATATCTACGATTAAGATTTGTCCCCTTTCTGCGGGAAATTGCTGTCACAAGGAGTTCTCCTGGGGGAACGGAGATCAACCATTTCGGTTCTTTGGGGCCGATTGTTTTGCTGTCAAGGATTTCCAGTTTCAAATGCCCCCTTTCTTCAGTGGGTTTCCGGATTCTTCGGATCGAAACCCTCCATTGGCTATCCTCCTTCAATCGGGTGATCAGAAGCTGTGCTGGTTTCTTAAAAAGAACCGTCACAGTTGGAGGGTGAAGAATGGAAAGTTTCAGAGCCTGGGACAGCGGGCAGGTTCCCCGCTTATTTCCACCTGTTTCAATTGTTTTTTTCCCCTTCTTGATCACAAGGCCCCAATCCTCGTGTGTCGGAATCACTCGCCACAGACTTTTTTCCCCAAGGACCACAATCCTTACGAGCTGAGGATTTGGGGTGAATGGAAGGAGAATGCGTCTTTGAAAAGGCATGGGTTCTCCCTCAAGTTTGAGGAAGGCCTTAACCCTTTTGTCTGTTCTTGGTTTGAACGTTTTATTAAATAAGAAGGAGTAAGATTTCTGTAAATCTTTGGAATCTTCCATGACTAAGACCGAAGCGGTCCGGCCAGGTCTCAAACCCTTTACCTTCAAGTCCAAGGGGTAAAAGGGCCTTATCATTATTTCGTTCAAGCCTTTTTTGAGATGAACCTTCTTGGATTGGAAGGGAGGGTTTTTTTTAATGGGGGAAATGGTGATCACTTTCCAAGGCGATTGGAATACATGATTCGTTCTGTGGATCACTTGTTTTTTGTCTTTGGCGGAAACAACGATTTCCGAAGTGGGGAAATCCTTGCCCTTCCCATAGAGAAGGCGAAAGATGAATTTGCCGGAGGTGTCGGTTTCTATTCCGGCAGATGGTGTTCGTTCTGGAGGGTGAAGGGGATTTTTTTTGGGGGATTGCTTCTCCGCGGGGAGCAGCGATCGGCTTGACTCTGTTTTCTTGGTCCTTTTAAGGGATGGAAGAAAAGCAAAACAGATGAAGCAAAGGCTAATAAGAATTAAGGTTGCTTTTGTCATCGCTGATATAGACCTTTGTTCAGTGGGGGAATCATGGAAGCAAAGCATTGGTAGTAGAGCCTGAAGATTGCGAAAGGCTTGCTCCCCGGAGGTCTAAAACCAGGTTTTCCCAGTGGTCTATCATGAGCAAGGTTCAGGGCTTTGCTTGAGGTGAAGATTAGGTTTGCGCCTGAGATTATATGCAGAGCGGGCCTCCCAACAAGAAGAAAGGCAAAGAGGATGTTCTATTGAGAGGCGATGACCAAGGTTGAGGAAAGGTTTGTAGTCTTGTTTCCCAGTTTGCAGCTTTTATAACCCCGTACAATGGAAGGCTCTTCTCAAAGTAAGAAGGCAACATACCTTGCCGTTCTTTTCGCTGCGCTCCTTTGGTTTGGGCTCACTGTTCCCAGGCTTCATCGTCCGGGACTTTACTATGACGAAGTGATCTTTGTGAATGCCGGCCTGGGCGGCCCTTTGGACACTTTCGCCCAGACCAGAGTCCTGGGTTGGCCGATGTTCATCATGCCTTACATCGGAGCCCTGAAATCCCTCATTCATGCCCCTTTCTTTGCTCTCTTTGGCGTGAATCTTTGGACCCTAAGGCTCCCCTCCCTCTTTCTTTCCTTTGGGACAGTTCTTTTTCTTGCCGGAATTGCGAAGCGCCTTGCGGGGAGGAGGGCCTTCTACTTTGCCTTGTTCTTTTTCGTGTTGGATCCTGCACTGCTTTGGACAAGCCGGGCGGATTTCGGGCCAACCACCCTGGCGGGGCTTTTCCGAGCGATGAGTCTTTGGCTGTTTCTGACTTGGATCGCGGGCGGAGGAAGGCTCCGTTATTTTCTGCTGACCCTTTCCCTCTGTCTGGGGCTTTGGGACAAGTTGAACTTCATTTGGTTTTTGGGTGCATTGGTTGGGGGAGGCTTATTGGTCTACCCCAAACAAATGGCTCTCCGCTTCAGAGAGAGAAGAGCCTTTTACCTGATGGTTAATTTGATGGGCCTTGGGGTGGGGCTGTATTTTTTGATCCAAAGGATCCTTCCGCTTTTACAGCTTCAGCAGGAATGGTTTGGTTACCCTCCCGGCTGGGAAAGGGTTCAATGGTTATGGGGTCTCCTTCAGGAAACTTTGGATGGACGCAGTATTGCTTTGTTTCATTTCCCCCGAACGAATTTTTCGGTAGGGATGGTGCAATGGTTTCTTGCCCTTCTTGGCGGGATGTTTCTTTTCGTTCTTGCAGTTCGCAAGGATCCAAGTCAAGCCTTTGCGGAGCAGGAGGAGATTGCTGGTAGATTTCCCAGGGGGAGCATCCTCCTTGTTGTGATGTTTTTCTTGGTGGGAGGGCAGATTTTTTTGACAAAGCAGGTCGGGGGATTGCACCACATGATGATGATGCATCCTCTCCCCCATCTTTTAGGTTTTGCTCTTTGGGGTGACCTGGGTGGGGCACGGTCTCGTGTCCTTTGCAGGATCGGTCGCCTGATCTTGGCTGGGACAGCTCTTGCTTGGTTGTTTGTCTCCGGTCGCTTGGATCTGCAATACCTTCGAGCTTTGGCTCATCCTGAGAAGCAGAATCCCAAGTGGAGTTCTTCGATTTTCGATTTGAGTCGTAGGATTGAGGCGAAGAAGTGGGACTATGTGCTTTGTGCCGATTGGGGCTTGCATGCACCTCTTTTTGCATTAGCAACAAAGAAACATCGTCCGCAATATTGGGATTTGTGGCCCAAGTTCAAGGAGCTCAACAAACATCCCAAGGACGGAAAGTGGCTCGCAGGAGTCATGCAAGGAAAGCATATCCTTGTGGTTGTTCATGCCAAGGGATTTGTGGAACAAAAGCCTTCCCGGGCGAACGCGCTTCATTGGGTGGCCGGTTTGCCAGGGATCAAGAAGCATTGGATGATCAAACATGGAGATGGACGCCTCTTATTTGAGGTATATGAGATTCTTCCCAAATAGTGGTTCTTTTTCGTCAGCTAGGCTGGCCAAAGGATTCGGTCGGATCATGTTAAGTATAGGTCCGCCGCTGGGATGCCTCGAAGAGCCCCAAACATCGGGCCGAATCGTCTATGAATCGATTTGAAGAGCCTCCGACCTCCTTTGGTCTACTCACAAAGGGGGAAGTTTCGTTTCAATGAAAAGGGCTCTACTGAGAAGAAAGGATCTCTTTCGCAAGACTCGCTGCGACAGGGTCTTTGCCCTTTGCGATGTCTTCAAGGATCTTGCGCAATGGATGCTTCTCTGGGATGTGCGTATCTTGAAAAAGCCTGAGCCATTCGCGCAGTGCAGGAGGGCCTGACTCTGGAAGGACTTCTTCGGCAAGTTTGAGGGCTTCTTGGATGTGTTTTCCGAGCGCGCGGCGGGCGGGGTCACGGACGGTGAAGCTTGGGTCTCTGAGAAGGCCTGCGAGCATCCGGGTGGCCTCTTTTCCGGGGATATTGGCGAGGGCCAAGGCCGAAGCACGCCGGTCAGCGGGGTCCTTAGATAAACTGAGGCTCAAGATACCGGGCAGGGCTTTTTTCGCTTGGAGGCGCCCAAGGGTGTCGGCGGCCTTGCGCCTGAGCCCGGGGACCGGATCGTTTGTAAGAATAGGGAGAATCTTGGGAATGGCTTCTTGGTCTTTCATCCGAGCGAGGAGGTCCAAGGCGTTCCATCGGCGGGCTGGATTGGTTTTGTCGCTGAGAGCACGGCGCAGATCCGGAAGAAGGGCTGTCCCGATTTTTGGGATGACGCCCCGGAGGGCGCGGCGGTCGAGGGTGTGCTCAGCACCGAGTTTGTGCTGGATGAGCCAACGGCCTGCGGGGACTCCCAAGGCCACGAGGGTGGCACGAGCACGGGCGACGACGGGGATGTTGGCTCCGACTTGCCAAAGCCGGGCCTTCTGATAGAGGAGTGTGAAGGTTTTTTCGTTGGCTGGGGGGAGAGGGTTTGGGAGAGTTGCCGGTTTTTTTGGGGAGGCCGTTCCGCTTTTTGTTTTCGGGGATTTGGGCTGAGTTTGATCCCAAAAGAGACCATGGGATTTTCGAATGGCTCGGCCTTTGCTGTCCTTGTGATCCGGGGGGAAGGTGAATGCATCCTCACCCGCCAAATCTAAGAAAAGGGCAACGGATCCATAACCTCTGGCGTCCTCGGCATAACCTTGTTGGGTGCCGTGCCCATTGAATGGGATCCCCGAATAGGCGTCCCGGCCCTCCTTGTCGATAAAAAAGGCGACTCCATTGGCCTTCGCCGCACCCTGGGTGAGGCCGCTGCCCTGGTAAAAATCGTCTCCACTTTCGTCGAGAAGCCAACCGAGAGCGAGATCGTGGGCTCCTCCCTGACCGACTCCGTGGTGGAGAGTATAGGTATCGTCTCCCTTACGATCCCAAAGACCGCCAGCGGCAAGGTGAATCCCCGCTCCCTGGCCGTATTGCCCACATACATATTGGTCGTTTCCGGATTCATCAATCAAGACGCCCAGGCCCATCCAATAGCCTGCTCCTTGACCATAAATGTCACAGAGATAAAGGTCATTTCCACCTCCGTCATAGAGGAGCCCAATTCCACCTGAAGCATCCTTATAACGTTCGCCGATCCCAAAACCCTGGGAAAGGGATTGGTAGCGGTCATTGAAAAGGGGTTTGTGGAGATAGACCCCACCGGCGTGATAAACATCGTTGCCTCCGAGGTCCACGAGGGCGCCGAAGCCACGGACTCCGCCAAAACCTTGGGCGAAGCGGGCCGCATCAAAGCTGTCGTTTCCCCTGCCCGTGGCGAGAATCCCAAACCCAAACCCGGCGGCTCCCTGGGTGAGGGCCCCTCCTTCGAAGCGGTTTTTTCCTCCTTCGTCCAGGAGAAGGCCGGCGCCAAGGATCGCGGCCCCTTGTGAGAGGTCTCCGGCGCGGTAGAGGTCTCTTCCCTGGCCGAGGTCCCAGAGGATGGCTGTCCCGAAGAGGGCTGCCCCTTGGTCCAGGGGTTTGCCGCTCAGATAGGCATCGTCGCCCCCGAGGTCAATCAGGACAGATACCGGGCGGTTCCAGGCCGACGAAGCAGCGGCCACGCGGCCTTGGTAACGGTCGTTTCCCCCCAAGTCGAGGATGAAGAAGTAATCGCCGTGGTAAACGGTGGGCCCAGGTCCTCCGATGGCGACTGGCCCCATGGGGGTGTCGAAGTAAACCCGCAGATCCCCCTCGATCCCAGGATGGCTGATTTTGGGTGGGAGTGTCTTAGGGTCCAGTTTCTTGAGAAGGGAAACTCCCTCTTGGATCTTTCGAAGGCCCCCCAATCCGGTGGAGGCAAGGAGTTCCCAGTCCAGCCGGAGACCGTCCTGCATCCGAGCGGGAAGGGCCTGGGGCTCGGTTTCCGGAGCCTCGGCGCGGGAAAACAAGGGTGTCCCTTTTGGACCGGGGGCGAATTTTTCGAGCCAGAGGCTGGGGAGGGCCTGGATCGTTTGGGTCCGCTCCTTGCCCACCAGTGGGCTGCCCCAGCGGGTGTCGCTGGCAATTCGGAGGGCGGCGATGCCGCGGAAGATCTCAAGGAGCGCTTTCCCCGGGGTGCCTTTCCAGTCCAAAGCGCGAGCAGCCTCCTGCCATGGGGCATTTTTCCTGTCCAGGTCGCCAAGGGAGAGGAGGAGGGCCTCGCGGGCGGTTCGTGGGCTTGCAGCCTCTTCGGGGAAATTGGGAAATGGAGGGAGGCCTGCCATGGAGGTGAGGATGCGATAAGCCCCAAAGGGACCCGGCTGCTGGACAAAGCCGAGAGCGGCCATGCGATAGCCCGACATGAGGCTGGGCATCTCGAGTGGGTGATTCAGGACTTTTACGGATGCGGAGAGGGCGAAGCTGTCCTTCCGAGTTTTGTCAAATCCCAGTTCGGCCGCTTGGAGATTGAGGAAATCGAGGGCCTTTGTGATCTTAGGCCTGAGGTCACGGATGGGGTCGGGAGGGATGGGAGGGCCTCCTTGAGCCCGGGCAAGAGGGCAGAGACCTAGGATTCCCGCCAAGAAGGTGGAAAGAGAACAGTGTGGGGCGACGAAAGGGGACATCCATCCTAAGGGGTTCATGGGGCATAGGTTCGCCTCCAGAGGGGGGGAAGGCCAAGATCTTTTTGCCCAGGTCTTTTGAATGGGTGTCCCCTTTGGCTTTTTCCAGGGCGAGTGGCCCAGGAATGAGGGGCAAAAAAAGGCCGGAAATGGGGGGTTCTGTTGAACCTTGGGCTCGCTCCCCTTACAGTCTTTGGCCTGTTCGCCTCTCCCGTGACCGCTTTTGGCCTCCGGAGTAAAGTTTTGGCGACAGGGATGAGGGCTCAGAGGAGCCTATAGGAAAACAGTGGGTCACACCATGTGACCCCTTTCAATGAGAACGATCTATGCCTGAGCATGCCTTTGTGCATGGGAGAGGGGACGAGGCCCGCACTGGCGGCCGCCCTTCTGAGGGGCGATTTCCGAGATGGTTTCGCTCCGAAGTGAAATGGATCTTCAAAAAATAAGGAAAACAATAGTGACACAATCAGATTTCGGTTCTGGGATCCTCCCTGGAGACTCCGAGGAAAACGAGCACGAAGAAACGACTTCGAGCAGCTCAAAAAAAACGACCAAGAAAAAAACGACCAAGAAAAAGAGGGCTTCGGGCAATAAGAAGACCGCGGCCAAGGGTCGGACACGAAAAAAAACGGCAGCTTCCACAGATGAGGAAGTCCCAGAAAAAAAGGAAGAGGTAAGCGGCGCGGAGACTCTGAATGAGGATCAGGTTGCCGATCAGGAAAAAGAGATGCCCAGGCGGACCAGGAAGCGTCGTTCTCCCGAGGAACGCCAAGCGCGCAAGCGGGAAGCTGCGGCCAAGTTGGGACGTGAGCCTGATGAGACCCTTGAAACTCCGAAGGGCAAGATTGTGATCCCCGGTGCGGAGATTGATAAGGATGTGAGTCCGGAAAGTGATCCCTTCGGCGCAGGTCTTCTCCCGATAGATGAGTTGGATGAGATCGCTGTCGTCAATCGACCGGAAGAGCGATTGGAGGAAGAAGAAGCAGATGCTGTTGCAAGTTCTGTAAACACCTCCAGGGAAAGAGATCGTACAGAAGGAGGGCGCAGCCGAGGTCGGGACCGCGACCGTGGACGCGGACGAAACCAGGATCGAGATCGGGGCCGGGACCGAGACCAGGATCACGGCCGGAGAAGAGATCGAGACCAGGACCGAGGTCGAGGTCGAGATCGGAGCCAGAGTCGAGGTCGGGACCGAGATCGTGGGCGTCGTGGGGAGCGGAATGAAGGATCCAGGGATTCGAGCCGCTCCAGATCTCCACAAGGGCAAAGGGTTCCATCGATTCCAGTCCCCCTTCAGCATCGCAATAGT
>Ga0256841_1000831_pt1 | contig 29239 bp, 23 predicted proteins | sample 356308metaG_FD_185971 | JGI IMG/M metagenome (GOLD analysis project Ga0256841, IMG submission 185971) | Hydrothermal vent microbial communities from Mid Atlantic Ridge, Atlantic Ocean - 356-308 | ecosystem: Environmental > Aquatic > Marine > Hydrothermal vents | place: Atlantic Ocean: Mid... | reverse complement strand
AAAGGATTACCTTCGCAATCCCTTCTCTGTTAATAATTTCCGCAGCTTTCAATACCCTTTCATCACTGGATTCAGGCAATACTATTGTTTTCTTTATAGCAGCTGCTTTACTTTTGATGTTTTCTAGTAAATTGCTTCCCGCCATTTCACACCTCGGAATTTTTTCACAATTTCGGATTTGTTTGTCGTAAATTTAATCAAAATATTTCAACTAAGGAATTTTCTAAAGTTTTCTGTTATATTTATAATAAAAATTTAACTGATAAGCGTATATGAATATTTCCGATTTGCCAATCCGAAAAAGTTTCCGGCTGCTTTCCGCCACAATTCTATTAGTGCTTGCAATATATATTTTCTATTTGTTTTTCGATTTGCTGATAATGCTAACCATCTCCCTGCTCATTGCATTGATTTTCAATCCGGTGGTTACGTTTTTCGAAAAACGTGGAATGCCGCGCTTGGCTGCGGTTTTAATTGTTCTGCTCGGCACAACAGTAATTATTCTTACTGCCTTGTCCGTATTGATTCCAAAAGTGGTTGCGCAAATGAATGCGATATCGGCGAGTTTAAATAGAGAAAACGTGAATCAATTTTTCAGAGAAATCCAGAACGATTTAAGCGATTACGTTCCTTTCCTGGATACACGGGACATGATTGATAAAGTAAACGAAGTACTCTCTTCATTCGTTTTAGGGTCAATCAATAACTTGAGTACGATATTAACCAGTATTTTTTCGATAATTGCAATCTCGGTTATCGTACCGTTTATGACATTTTTCCTACTTAAAGACAAAACTCAAATTATTAAAGGGATAATTAATCTGGTGCCCAACAAATATTTTGAAATGTCTTATTGGGTAATAAGAAAAGTTGCCACGCAATTGGGCAGGTACGTTAGCGGTTGGATATTGGATGCGTTTATCGTCGGTTCCGCCGTTGCAATCGGACTAACGGTTTTGGGTATTAAAAATTCAATTATCATCGGATTGGTTGCGGGTGTTGGACATTTAATTCCGTATTTCGGACCGCTTATCGGGGGAATTCCCGCAATCACAATTTCACTGATTCAATTCGGCAATTTCTCGAAGTTTCCCAGTATTGCAATTTTGTTTTTAATTATTTATTCATTCGATAACGGATACGTACAGCCCAAAGTGTTTTCAATGTCTACCGATTTACATCCTTTACTCATTATCATATTGATTTTGATGGGCGGACAATTACTTGGTGTATTGGGGATGCTTTTGGCTGTTCCTACTGCCACGGTAATAAAAACGGCTGCACGCGAAATTTATTTCGCTTTCAAACAATATAAAATTATTAAAACATAATTATTATTAACTTGTATCAACTAATTGCGGGTTCAGTATGGAAATTCAATTTATCGGTGCGGCGAGAACGGTTACGGGCTCAATGCATTATGTTCAAGTTAACGGTCTGAAATTTCTGGTTGATTGCGGATTGTACCAAGGAAAGAGAAAAGAAGCTTTTGAAATCAACAGAAACTTCGATTTTTTCGATCCGGCGGAAATCGATTTTGTGATTTTAACACACGCACATATCGATCATTCGGGCAACCTGCCCACTTTGGTAAAAAAAGGATTCAAAGGACATATATTTTCAACTTTTGCTACGCGCGATTTGGCAAGCGTTATGTTGCGCGACAGTGCACATATACAGGAAAAGGATGTTGAATACGTAAATAAAAAAAGAATAAGAAAAGGTAAAAAACCTTTCGAACCGTTGTACACTCAAGCCGATGCACGAAAAACAATCGATTTGTTTGTAGGACTGAATTACCATCACGATTTCATTATAGGTGACGGAATCAAATTAATGTTTGCCGATGCCGGACATATTCTCGGCTCTGCCGTTACTCATTTAACAATTAATGAAAACGGGAAGATTACCACAATCGGCTTTTCGGGAGACATAGGCCGTCCTAATCTTCCGATTTTACGGGATCCCGAAAAAATTCCGGATGTGGATTATTTCATTTGCGAAAGTACTTACGGTGGAAGAAAACACGATAATCCCAAAAATTCGGAACATCAGTTGGCACGTGTTGTTAAACGTGCGGTAAAAAGAAATGCGAAAATCATTATTCCGGCTTTCAGTGTGGGGCGTACGCAAGAACTGGTTTATGCTTTTCACAAAATTTTTGAAAATAACGAAGCCCCGCGCATCCCCGTTTACGTCGATAGTCCTTTATCTGTAAACGCAACGGAAATATTCCGCTTGCATCCGGAATGCTTCGATGATGAAACAGCCGATTTCCTCGTGCGCAATGAAGATCCTTTCGGCTTCAACAAATTGACTTACATCCGGGAAGTGGAAGAATCGAAAAGATTGAATTCACTTAAGGGTCCGCACATAATCATTTCCAGTTCGGGAATGTGTGAATCCGGTAGAATTCTTCATCATCTCAAAAACAACATAGAAAATCCCAACAACATAATACTGATGGTAGGTTATTCAGCACAGCATACGCTCGGCAGAAGAATAATGGAAAAAAACCCGTACGTAAAAATTTTCGGTGAAGAGTATGCACTCAGAGCCGAGGTAATTGTGCTCGATTCGTTCAGTGCCCATGCCGATTCGGACGAATTGGTCGATTACGTAAATCAATTCGACAAAAGCAGAATGCAGAATATTTTCCTTGTGCACGGCGATTATGACCAACAAGTAATATTCAAATCCAGATTACATGAAAACGGATTTAACAAAGTTACGATTCCGGAAAAAGGTGATGTTTTTTCTCTTTAGCCTTTTTTTGATTTCAGCTTGCCAAAGGGAAAAAATTACTGAGATTGTTGACGACGGTATTCCGCCCAGGCAACCGGCAGGATTAAAAATTCTGTATGCTTTCGACGGTGAGATAGATTTGCAATGGCAAGCAAACCGGGAAGAAGGAATTGCGGGATATAATATTTACCGTACGGTTAACAATTCCGGCAATTTCTCCAAAATCGATTTTACAAATGAAATTTTTTATACGGACGATCACTTGGAATACGATTCATTATACACATACAAAATAACAGCTGTTGATATATTCGACCGCGAAAGCAAACCATCCGATACGGTCTCCGCCAAACCGGTTAACCGATTTTACCCTTTGCGTATTTGGTCGCTTAAAGTGAATGCCCGTAATTGGTCCGGCACACCCGCAATCGTTTTGAGATGGATACCGAACCGTGAAACCGACATCGCATACTATGAAATTTACCGGTCAGCCCAAGAAAATTTTACACCTGAAGATTCCATGCTTGTAAATACGGTTAAAGGTTTTACTTTTATAGATTCAACTGATTTAAAAATTTTAACAAAATATTATTACCGAATTATTGCAGTGGACAAAGGCGGTTTAAAAAGTAAACCTGGTAACATCGATTCGGATATTATATTGGATAAACCCGGTCCGGTGTTCCCGCCGGATAATTCGAACACTGGATATTTTACCAATTTCAAATTTGTAACTTCCGCCTATCCGGCAAATTACAAAATTGTCGTTAAGTCAAGTCCCGTTGGTGAAGTTATACACGAAATAAACATTCAATCCGGCTTGATTTCCGATACGCTATCGGTTCCCGTCGGTTCTTTCGTATTTGAAGTTTACAAAACCTATTATTGGCAAGTGCATTCATTCACAAAAAACCTTGATGAACCGAACAGTATCAGCCGGCAAGTAAGTTTTACAATCATTCCCGATTTATGATTACTTCTAATATTAAAATATTAATTATTTTACTTTTACCGGGATTTCTCTCGGCTCAGGTTAACAGCGACAGTTTGACTTTTTTATCTTCGAATCCCGTAAATAAAATTTTATCGACTGACCTTGAAAAACAATTAAACACAACAAATCTTAATTCCCTTTTAAGATACCATTACTCGAATAACGGTTTTTCCTTCGGAGTATATGAACAATACAAGTCAACTGTAATCAAATTGCGTTCTAAAAATATTAGAGACGAACAAAATTTTTCAATGTTCGGCGAATATTCGTTTCTGCCGTCTGTGAGAATAGGATTGATGACAAACAATAATATTTATTCCGATGACAGAAAAATCGGCATTAACGAAGCATCATTGTTAAATTCTTCTTTATACTCAAAGATTAATATTGCCGGTTACTTTAGCATAATGCCGTACGGCGGATTTTCAATAAACAAACAAGTAGGTGAAGATGACCGTGGAACAATCTACGGAACTGAAGCTTTGCTCAATTACGGTTCCGCAAACAATCTTCGCCTTGATGCAAATCTAAAATTCCAGAATGAAGACATTTCACCCCGTAAAAACACACTGAGGTTCGTTAATGCTTCATTATCAAACCGGGTGGGGAATAATTTCTCGAATACACTTACTGCTAAATATTCTGAAATGCGAAAAGATTTTTATTTCGATAGCGATTCCCTTTTGCTTTCCGAATTTAACATTAATCATAACATCCAAAGCAGAAATGAAAAAAGTTATTTATTGGCTGATAAAATATTCCTTGCGCCTGTTTCCGAAAACATTTCGCTCAACTTAAACGGTAAAGTTTTTTGGCGTGAAATAGACCGGAACACTAGATACCGTTTACTTTCCGCTATTTCTCCATCATCGTTCGATTCGAAAATTGAAGAATTTAAATTAAATATTGATGGTAATTTAATTTATAGAAGCAAAAACTTAAACGGTATGTTAAAGATCGAATATTCCGAACGTGAAGAAAAACACAAAGCAAAAAACATTGAAGATGCTAATATAATTTTCTTCGAAAAACGCCAGGAATTGGAGAATAGCAAAAACAATAAATCGCAATTGACGGTGCTTGCAACATCTTGGACGTACAACCTTTCCGGAAAAGATAGAATTGACCTAAGCCTGTTGCACAGAAAATTAATTTACGACACTCCGAGTGAAGCGAACTTCGACGACCGCGACGAACTGTTATCGATTTTCAGATTAAAATATATCAGAAAACTAAATCCCGTTTTCTCATTTTTCGTTAACCTTGAAGGAAGCATCAATCATATTGTTTATATATTTTCGGAAAGAAGCTCGAACAATAATATCAGAAGAGTGCTCAAACTCTCTTCCGGCGGGAATTTTAACAACAAATCCATTTCTTCGGAAAATGTTTTTGAAGTTTCCGCAAACTATACCGTGTACGATTTTGAAGATGTTATCCCCAATGTCAAAAGTTTTGTTTTTCGCCAGTTTGCTTTCCGTGATTCATCAACGGTTAATTTGTTACCGGATATTTCCCTTAAGTTCGAAGGCTATGCAAAGCTTTCGGAACAAGGGAATTTCAAATGGACAAGTTTCTCGAGTAAACCGGAAAGATTTTTAGCCGAATATTTTGCTCTTCCCAAAATAATGGTTACCAAAAACAGATTGGAATTTGGCGCCGGACTAAGATTATTTTCGTTAACTACTTTTAAATATAGCAATAAAAATATAAAATATAAAAGTAATAATTATTTTAGTTTCGGACCGGTTACCCAACTGGGTTACAAAATAATCGACAATCTTGCCATTGCAGTTTACGGTTGGTATGAATTTATTAACACTGAAACTTCCGATAAAAAAGAAGTGGCAAACTTAAGCATGAAAGTCGATTGGAAATTATAAAATATAAGATATCTGTTGATTTACGTTTGATTATCAATTAATTTGGGAAGATACAATTTAGACAGTTTTTTGCATAGTCAATAAAATTATATGAATAAAAATAAACCGGTTATTTACAGCAAAAGTTTTCCGAGTGATCCGGAACTATTGCCCGAAATAGAACGTTTCGTAATTGAACACGCACCGGAAAAACAATTAGATAAGAAAAAAATAAACGATTTGTCGCTTTCAATTGCCGAAGCCGCTTCGAATGCCATAAAACACGGCAACAAATCCGATAAAAAGAAAAAAGTACACGTATCCGTAAAAATATTTTCCGACAGAATCACAATTACAATTAAAGACGAAGGTGCCGGGTTCGTGCTAAAAGATGTACCCGACCCTACTCTACCGGAAAATTTATTAAAAGACAGCGGGCGTGGAATTTATATTATGAAATCTTTTCTTGATAAAGTTGAATTCAATTTTACCCCTTCGGGCACAGAAGTAATTTTAACAATGAACTTCAACAAATAACAAAAATTTTTCCGGATTCTAACTTTTTGAATCACTTCACTTAAAATTTTTCAAATTATTTTACACTAAAAAATGATAATTCTTTGAATTCTTCATATATTAATACATTGGAATCCTAAAATATTTTTTAAAAAATAAAATTAAGAGGAGTGAGCTATGGCAAGGAAAAAAATCGCACTAATCGGCGGTGGTCAAATCGGCGGTGTATTGGCACAATTGATTGCCCAAAAAGAACTGGCCGATGTAGTCATGTTCGATATTGTTGAAGATTTGCCTCAAGGTAAAACCTTAGACATTGCGGAAGCATCGAGAATCGACAGAACAGATGTTGTATTGAAAGGAACAAATGAATATAAAGACATCGACGGAGCGGATCTGGTAATTATCACTGCCGGTGTACCGAGAAAACCGGGAATGAGTAGAGACGATCTGCTTGACACAAATGCAAAAATTATGAAATCGGTTGCGGAAGGAGTTAAAGAACACGCACCTAATTCAATTGTAATTATCATCTCCAATCCGCTCGATGCAATGGTTACCTTGTTCCAAAAAGTAACCGGATTCCCGCATCAAAGGGTTATGGGTCAAGCCGGAGTGCTAGATTCGTCACGCTTTGCAACATTTATTGCTTGGGAATTGGATGTTTCGGTACAAGATGTTAATGCGATGGTTCTTGGTGGTCACGGAGATACAATGGTTCCTCTTACCCGTTACGCCAACGTTAACGGTATTCCGGTTATGGAAATGCTCGAGAGAAAATACGGCGACGCCGCAAAAGCGAAAGAAGTTATGGATGCAATGGTACAAAGAACCAAAATGGCCGGTGGTGAAGTTGTAAAATTGTTGAAAACCGGTTCGGCATTTTATTCTCCGGCTGCTGCAGCAGTGTCAATGGCAACTTCCATTTTGAAAGATCAAAAAAGATTAATGCCAGCCAGCGCTTACCTTCAAGGTGAATTCGGTGTTAACGGCTATTACGTTGGCGTACCGGTAGTTTTAGGCGAAAACGGCGTTGAACGTGTGGTTGAGCTTTCCTTAAACGATGAGGAAAGAGCGGCGCTCGATAAATCAATAAAAGCCGTTGAAGGACTGGTTGAAGACATGAAACGTTTGGGATATTAAATCTTACAAAGGGAACAGTTCATGCTGTTCCCTGAGTTATTTATTCCGGTCTAACTTTACTAAAATATTTAATAATAAAGATTTAATGTTGCAACTTTCTTGAAATGACGGCGGATATACGAATAAGTAAAATTGAGGAGTACTAAAAAACCCGGCAAAAGCCGGGTTTAATATAACAATTTTCGCTAATGCTGTTTATGTCAAGCTCTCGTAAACGCTTACGAAACGCCTGTTGTTTCTTTTCCTTTCGAATTTAACAAACACTTCACAATTCCTAACATTTAGTTAAAGTTTTGAAAACATAAATCTAATAAACAATATATAAGTTTATGTAGCTTTATAGCCGGCGAAGTATTAAAAATTTTTAATGTGAAAAATACTGTTGGAACTTATTCATAAACTACCGAGAACCACTGAAACATGACAGAATTTTATTGGGGAGCAGCAACTTCTGCTTTCCAAGTGGAAGGGCATGTCTCTAATGATTTTACCGAATGGGAAAGTCTTGGGTATTTCCGTAAAAACGGATTTAATCCTCAATATAATAATGGTTGTAATCATTGGGTAAGGTGGCAGGAAGATTTTGATTTGTTAAAGGAATTAAATCTTAATTCATATCGTTTCTCAATTGAGTGGGCTAGAATTGAAAATATAAAGAACACTTATTCAGAAACAGCGTTAACACAATATTCCGAAATGATTGATTATCTTATTTCATTGAATATTGAACCGTTTTTAACTTTACATCATTTCAGTCATCCCCAATGGTTTCATTCTGCAACCCCATGGCATAAAGTTGAAGCTGTTGATGCTTTTTGTAATTATGCTAAAACAATAATAGACAGATTCGGTGACAGGATTAAATATTGGATAACCTTTAATGAACCTTTGGTCTGGGCATTGGCGGCTTACGGTGCAGGCAAATTTCCACCGGGGTATAAAAATTTAAAATTAATGATGGATGCCGTTAAAAATATGCTGGCAGCACATGTATGTTTATATGATTATATAAAGAACAATTATCAACAAGCTAAAATAGGAATGGCCAAACATTTTATAATATTTAAAGAAGGTCGTGAGTGGATATTACTCGATAAAACTTTAACCAAGAGAATTCATGAATTTTTTAACCAAATGATTTTAAATGCGTTTTCACAAAACCGTCTTATTTTTTACCTCCCAACCTTATTAAAATACGATAGTCCAATTAACCTAAATAATAAAATAGATTTTTGGGGAATTAATTATTACTACAAACTTTATGCTCAATTAAAATTTAACCTCAAAAACCCTATATATCTTTTCCCTAAAGAACCGGAAACCGATATGGGTTGGGAAATATATCCTAAAGGTTTGAAAAAAATAATTAAGCTTGTTGCCTCTACGGGAAAAGAAATAATAATAACGGAAAACGGAATTGCCACAAACGATGATGAATTAAGAAAGCATTTTATTAAAAAGCATTTAAAGATTGTAAAAAAAGCAAGAAAAAAATATAAAGTTCGTGGTTATTTTTATTGGAGTTTATTGGATAATTACGAATGGTTGATTGGAAAATCAAAAAGATTCGGACTAATAAAAATAGATTACGAAAACTCTTTCAACAGAATTATCAAGCCAAGCGCATTTTACTATACCAAATTGATTAATAAATATTCTAAAGTTAAATCAGAGAAAAAAATATGACTAATATCTCTATTATTATTTTAATATTTATATTTTTTGGTTTATTTTATCATATTACATCATATTTGATATTTAAGCATGAATTTGGTAAACCCAATAATGCTTCTAATAACACTCGGGCTGATTATCCGTTTATCAGCATCTTAAAACCTGTAAAAGGTCTCGATGACCAATTGGGGAAAAACCTAAAATCCTTTTTTGAATTGGATTATCCACATTACGAAATAATATTCGGAGTTCAATCATCTAATGACCCGGCAATAGCAATAATTAACAACATAGTTAACTGTTACCCCGGAATTAAATCGCGATTGGTTGTAAATGATAACAAAATCGGATTAAATCCCAAAATAAATAACTTGTATAACATGTTACCTTATGCAAAAGGAGAGGTTCTATTGATAAGCGACAGCAACACGCGGGTCGAAGCAAATTTTCTAAAAATCATGATCAAGGAAATGAATAATCCGAAAGTAGGACTTGTAACCGCAACCATTCGAGGCAAAGGTGCAACAAACACAATTTCTCTTATGGAAAACATGCATTTGGGTTCATTTTTAGCTACGAATGTTTTTGCTGTTGCAAAACTTTCGGGCATTAAAATTGTTGTTGGCAAGGCGATACTCATTCCCAAATCAGTTTTGGAAAAAGTTGGCGGATTTAAAACATTTAAGGATTATTTGGCTGAAGACCACTTTATGGGCGTTAAAGTTAAGGAATTGGGTTATGAAATAAAAAACTCACGAGTATTTGTTGATAACATTAACGAAAAGTTGGGAATCGACAAATTTTTGAACCGGCATACCCGTTGGGCAAAGATAAGATATCAAATAAGAAAGAGTACATATCTGCTCGAAATACTATCCAATCCAATCTTCAACAGTTTTGTTCTTGCAGTATTGTTGCATAACAACAGTGGAATATTACAATTCATACTGGTTTCATCGTTCAAATCTTTAATCGATTACTTGTCGTTAAGAATAACGCAGACTGATATTAAATTATATCAATTGCCAATTATACCAATGAAAGATTTGATTTTAGGTTTTCTTTGGTTTGTTCCCTTTATGAATTCCACTGTTAACTGGCGTAATAATTATTTTAAAATTCAAAAAAATACTTTGTTAGAACCTATCCTATTAAAAATGTAATTGTTTAATTTATTTGGAGTACTATATATGAATACAGAGTCACTGAAAATATTTGATAATGTTTATACCTCAGGTTATCTATCATCAGAAGATGAACCCGCCAATTTTTCCTATTCGGAATTATTACCAGATATTTCGGATAATAACTTCTTCAAATATTTCGGATTACCCGTTAAACATTTTAATGCGATTGTCATTAGTGATATACATTTAGGCAGCAAATTATCCCGTGTTGATTCCCTTATTAGTTTGTTACAAAATGTTACCTTCAATAAGCTAATAATGAACGGGGATATATTCGACTCCATCAATATGAAAAGATTAAATAAAAAACACTGGAAATTACTGAGTTTTTTAAGAAAGCTGACCTCCGACGAAAAAAACCTTGAAGTAATTTGGATTCGAGGCAATCACGACGGTTATTCGGATTTACTTACGCAATTACTGGGTATAAAAATATTTGACGAATATATATTTGAATGGAACAACAAAAAGATATTGGTTATGCACGGTGATGTATTTGACGTTTTTACAAGTAAATATCCGCTGATTTCTGAAATTACTGATATTATTTATAAACTCAGTATTTTTTTAGACCCCACAAATATGCGCTTAAGTAAATGGTTGAAGAAAAATTCCAAAGCTTTTCTTAGAAATATAAGTATCGTTCGACAACGGGCAGTTAAATATGCTAAGAAGCGAAATACGGATATTGTGATTTGCGGACACACACATTATCCGGAAAAAGCAATTATTAATGGAATTCAATATTTTAATTCAGGAAGTTGGACTACCAATCCAAGCCATTTTATCGGATTTACGGAAAACAAGGTGGAATTAGTTGAATATTCATATCCAACAAACATTAAATAGAATATTTTTTAAACAAATATATTAATAATGTAAAAAATATATATACCTGCCGGATTTGATCCCATTGAAATTGTAATTCATTGCCCTTTCTAACAAATTCAAAGATTTGGAATATTAATTATTATTTCCAAATTGGCACAAAACCTTCTTTTTCAATAATCGCCTGTCCCTTTTCGGAAATCACCCAGTTGATAAACGACTTAACCTCGCCTTTAGGTAAATCTACGGTATAGAAATGTAAATATCTCGTTACCGGATATCGGTCATTTTTGATGTTGACTAAATTCGGAATGATAGAATTTATTTTTACCAATTTAACGTTTCCTTTCAGCCCGTAAGCACCATAACCTATAGCATATTCATTCCTTTCAACATATTCGATAATTTCTCTGGTGGTTCCGAATTGATAACTTTCTTTGTTAATTTTGTTACCGTCAAGAAACCTTTCTTCAAAAAATAAACGGGTTCCGGAAAACCTGTTTCTTGTTGCAATTTTTATATCTTCCGGGTCCCAGCCAAGAGCATCCCATCTTGTAATTTTACCTTCGAAAATTTTCTTTACTTCTTCCATTGACAAATTTTGCAACGGATTATTTTTATTGACATAAATAACTATAGCATCTTTGGAAATTAAAAATGAAATACCGAGTTTATTATGAAAACGGAAAAGCCGTTTGATTTCTTCAGCTTTCATTGCCCTCGATGCATTGCAAATATCTATTTCATCGTTGATTAATGCTTCAATTCCTTCGGCCGTGCCACCGCCACTTACATCAATAAATAAATCATTATTTACCTTCATATATTCTTGTGCTAACGCTTTTACAAGATTTTTCATCGTATCGGAACCCTTAATTCGAATTACATTTTTTTCCACTCCGGTAAATCTACATCCGGAAAATAAAATCATTACAATTATAATGTAATATTTTAATAACTTAAACATAATTTATTTTTTGAATTCTGCTTCCGGATACCAATCGGGACGATTTTTACTATTAGCAACATTTATAATATAATTCAACAAAACCATTACATATTGATGTACAGCCGAGTAATTTATTATTAAATTCGCATCATCAAATGGTGTGTGATAATAATTCATATATTCAATATATTTTTTTATTCCTTCTTCTCTTGGATAATTAACATAATCCAGACCTTCTGCTATAAGAATTGAAGGTATACCGGCTTGGGCAAAAGCCGATTGGTCAGAGCGATGAAACGATTCCCAGTATTTAAATTCATCCGGTACCGACGCTATTCCCAAATTCAAACTTTTCGCTGTTTCTTTTAATATTTTGCCTAAAGTTGAATATTCACTCCCGATACCTACAATGGTAGTAAAATTATCGATAACCGCAACACCGTCAACATTTACATTGGCTATTATCTTATTTAATTCCACAGGCGGGTTATATAAAAAATATTTTGAACCTAAAAGACCGAATTCCTCCCCCGTAACAAATAAAAACAATACAGACCTATTTAATTTATCTTTGTTTAAATTTAAAACTCTTGCAATTTCCAAAACCGCTGCTACACCAAGAGCATTATCCAAAAAACCGTTATATATTGAATCTCCATCTACGGATTCACCTATTCCCAAATGATCATAATGCGCAGTTACTAAAACATATTCATCTTTATTTATTCCAGTTCCCTCAATTAACCCTAACACATTATGTGAAATAAAATCTTTTTGTATAAAATCTTCTTTAAAACTTATCTTTGTCTCCAACGGAAAACTTTCCATTTTTTTTTCTCTTTTTAATTCCAATATATCGGTAAGATTAAAATCACTGCCAACAAAAAGCCAACGTGCACTATTCTGGTTGAAAATAAGATTAAGGTTTCCAATAAAAGAACAGGCAAGTGTCATATAATCAGTTGAATATTCACGAACAAGTTTCTCCCAAAGCGATAAATATTTGTCATTTCTAAGATGGATAAGTATGCTTCCCCTGGCTCCCTTTGATATTGCAATTTTATGCTTAACCGAAGGATAACTGTAAAGAGTTGGAATATCCCCGTTAAAATAAGTGGTATCATCCGATTCTGGTTCACCTGAAAGAAATACCACTACTTTTCCATTTACATCCAAATAATAATAATCATTGTAATTATACTCCGGGGCATCAATACCAAAACCAACAAAGACTAGTGGATACGGTTTCGGAATTATAGTTTGTTCGCCCGATTCATCTATTAAATAATCTGTTTTATATTTTAATTTTTTTTTATATCTGGGGGTATATAATATCAATTCACTATTTCTTGTTGCAATACTTGAATGAATGGGTACTTTAAGAAAATAACTCTTATCTTTTATTTTCTTTAATTTAAATTTAAATAATTTTCTTTCTATTAATTGAGCTGCAATATAATTACCAACATCACCGGTTTTTCTTCCCCTAAGAGAATCGGAAGATAAAATTATTGAAAACGTTTTAATTTTATTTATATTTATTCGGTTGAGTGATTCTTGGGAGTATGATTGAGCAGTACACAGAAGGACAACGATAATTGTTAAATATAAATTTTTCATAAAACAAAATTATTTTATAATAAAATAATAAACAAAAAAGGGGCGCTTTTCAACGCCCCCACTCGGAAGGAGATTAACACCTGCTAGAGGTGATCCCATGATCTATTTCATAAGTAACATTTTTTTGCTTATGATTTTCGACCCGGATTCCAAACGATAAATATAAATTCCGCTCGATAAACCGGTAGCATCCCAATTAACTTCGTATGTTCCCGGGCTTTTAATTTCATCTATCAAAGTGATGATTTTTTGACCAAGAATATTATACACCACCAGTTTAACCTTAGATGTATTAGGAACTGAAAATCTTATTTTCGTCGAGGGATTAAACGGGTTAGGATAGTTTTGAGCAAGATTAAAATTCTTAGGAATTTCATCCAATTTTATTTCTTTAATTCCCGTAACATAATCAGCCAAGTTATTGTAAGCCGCGCCGCCAGCTGCCGGTCTCGGATCCAGCCCCATGGAAGCCATTGTTCTCGATATCCCGTTTAATTGTGGATCTTCAAGAGTGTTGTTATGCGCCGCATCATTCAAATACGCACCTTCCCATGAATGTTTACCCAAATCGGTAAACGTCGAACCCGCTCCGAAATCAAACCATATATTGTTCTCAAATATTATCTCTCCGTTTTCTAGTCTTTGGCGACTGTCGTTCCCACTAGCCAAATCTTCAATATCCAAGGCATACCCGCCAAAATCCCCGAAAATACTGTTTTTATACGAACCTCCCCAATAATCCCTTATCTTGAACATTTCGTCATTATCCGGGTTCGTTGTTGTTTTTCCACTGCCCAAATATGTTGCATTATATATCTCAGGATATGCATACGGCTCACCGTCTTCCGGATCGGTTCCACCATCGTGTTCCCCGCATCTGTTCCCGAAATCTTTATCTTGTATCGCAAATAAAAATTGCATCTTGCCTCGCAATCCTTCATCATGGTCAAATGCATCATCGGCGTTAAAGGCACTTACCAAATATTTGCAATTTACCGTCCCTCCGAACCATTCGAAACCGTCATCATTATTGTTGAATACTTCTACGTATTCTATCGTTGTTCCGTCGCCTACGCCTCCTAACGTCAAACCGTTTATCTCGTTACCCGCACCTATATCCGTTCCTCCATGGCGTATCGATACATAACGCAATACCCCGCTGTTATCATGATCGTCGTTTCCTCCGTAACGTGATTTATCCGATACCGGCAATCCTTCTATATGACCTACACCAGCCGCCGTATTTATCCGCGCTTTCCCTAGGATTATTACTCCGCCCCATAAATTTGTCGCTGGCAATACCAAGTCGTTAGGGTCACTTACGTCGTCGCTTTCGGCTGTAAATATTATCGGCTTTTCCGCTGTACCTTCGGCATATATTTTTCCGCCTTGTGCTATTATTAATGCACTCGCATTTTCTCCTTGACCCGGCTTTCCTTTTATTACTGTTCCAGCTTCTATGTTCAATACCGCACCTTCTTCTACAAAAACAAATCCGTCCAATATGTATGTCTTGTCTGCTGTCCAATATACTACATCACCTGCATTTATCGAGGCATCCGTAACAATTACCGTATTTGTTTGATCCATTGTTTTATTCGGTGCCAAATATCCGTAATGATCCAATGCCGTCCACCCTTTTAGCCAATTCGTTGTGCCAAATGCTCCTTTGTAATTTACCCGATCGTAGAAAGTGGTCGTTTGCCCTTGAAGCTTCCCAAAGGGAATTAACAACGTAAAGTACACTAAAAATAAAGAAATAATTGTTTTTTTCATTTTGACTCCTGTTTTAGATTGTTTAATTATAAATGTTCTATAAACTATAATTTATAGATAATGATACTGTTGTTCCGGTAGAGTAACTGTTATAAATATATTCTTTATCTTTAAAATATTGGATTTTTTTAATTTTACTATTTATAATATTATTTATCTTAAATATTATAGTAAAATAACTTAGTATTTTTTTACTTAAAGAAAAATTCAGCAAGTGAAAAGGTTGTTCATAAACATCGGGAGCGCCCACAGAACCAACCGCAGCTAATCTTTTACCGAACACATTATAGAAAACACTAGCGTTAAAACCTGCTTCCAAATTTTCATAGTTTAAATTAATGTTTAATAAATAAGGCGATTGTCCTTGAAACGGTCTTGTATCTTTTGCATCGGGGTCATAGAGCTTTATGATCCTCAATTCACTTTCATCAATATCAACTTTAGAGTCAATTAAAGAGAAGTTGGCACCTATATAAAATCTTTTGAACAAACGGTCTATATAATCCAAACGAACTCGCCCTTCCAATTCCAACCCATTAACCAGAGCATTGTCAACGTTGGTCCATGATAATACATTGTTTACGGCATCAAGAATTTTTACTTCAATTGGCTTGTAAAACTCTTTACGATATAAACTTATTGCGAAAACTTCTCCCGGCCTCCCAAACCATTCCCATCTTAAGTCGAAATTATTGATGAGAGTTCTACCTAATTCCGGATTGCCAACAAATCTATCGCCACCGTTAAAATCGTAATTTGAAAACGGAGCTATTTCTCTAAAATTGGGTCTGGCAAGTGTTTTGCTGTAGGACATTCTAATATTCATATCTTTAACTGGTGAATAAACAAAGTTTATCGATGGCAATAAATCATTGGTTTCAATTCTCCCGTTATTTTGCCCTATTTTAATACTGTTTACTTCCATGTCTGTAGTTTCAAAACGAATACCACCTATGAATCTAAAATTTAAAGTTATTGGCAAATCAATCATCGCATAGGCGGCTTTTATAATGTTAGTTGCATCATAATTGCTTGAAATTTGGTTGGTTTCTTGAATGTAAATCGGGATTTTATTCAACAGTGTTCCATTTCCAAGTGTATCCGTACCTACCCAACCCAGATATTTATCGGAGAATAATTCGGATAGATCGCCGTTTACTTGCCTTAAATAAACTCCAATTCTATTTGCCGGAGAGTAAACAAATCTTCTTTCTCTGAATTCCCTATTTTTATCCGAATAAAAAAAACCAAATTTAAACTTGGCGGTTTCTTGTGCCCATTGTTTGAATGGAAGTGAAAAATTAAGTTGAAATTCTTTTTTGTTTTCATCTGTTTTTCTGAAGTATCTTTCCGGTGCCAAGTTTGATTTAATACCGTAAATACTATCTTGCGTAACAAAGTTGTAGAAAAACCGTAAGTCTGGCTCATTTTGATAAGAATCTAAAAATGCAGCTTTCCAATTCATTTTCAAATTTAATAAATCGAGAAACTGGTGCTTGCCGTTTAATTGAAAGGAGCTTAATCTACGTTCTTGATAATGTAATTTCCTTACTTGATATAGCCACTTCGGATCTTGGTCATAAGGATATGTACCTGAAATAAATCTTGCCGAGCTTTTACCATTTTGATTTATCATTCCGTCAATACTAATAATATGCTTGGGAGTAACTTTGTATGAAAGCTTGAACGTACTGCCCCATAAAACATTATCCGTATTTTGTTTATCGTGCATATAAAAGTTTGTATCCAACTGACTTTTTGCTGGATCCAAAACACCTCTTGACCATCGTGCCAAAATGCCATTGAAGTAGCCTGAGTGATTCCTTTTGTAGGATAAGCCAATAAGATAACCGAGTTTACTATTTAAAAAATCGATTTGATTTCCAATCGATAAACTATAGCTTTGGTTTAAGGGTACATACCGGTGCGAAGGATTCATCTCATTGCTAAATGCTTTGGTAACTTCATTAATCTGTCGAGCCAATTTTTCGTCGGTTTGAGCTTTCCCTACTTGAGGATTAAATGTTTCATCAGAAAGTACCTCGGGAAGCTCCCGCATTCCGTTATCCATGCCCAACCAATCCGTTGAACTTTGCGCTGCGGTCAAACCGTTTCTTGAAAAAGTTACTTCGGAATTATATGATCCTGAAACGGAAAAAGATATGTTAAGTTTTTCGGGAAAATCTTTCGTGTTTATATCTACATAACCTCCGGAAAAATCACCTGCTTTATCCGGAGTAAAAGTTTTAATTGCTTGTATGTTATCAATTAGATTTGACGGTATTAAATCAATTGAAGCAGATTTTTTATAGGGATCGATGCTAGGAACTTCAGCCCCATTTAATTGGGTTCTGGTGTACCGGTCTCCCAAACCTCTAATAAAAACATATTTCCCTTCAACTATCGATGCCCCAACTACCGCTTTTGCTGCTTCTGCAGCATTACCTGCTCCAAATTTTGCAAACTGTTCGGAACTTACTGCATCGCTTACCACAATTGCTTTTTGCCGTTTAACCAATAAACTCGCTTCGGTATTGTTTAATGCTTTTGCCGTTATAACCACTTCTTCAGTTTGAAATGCTTCCGGAATCAATGTGATATTAATTATAGTTGTTTCGTTTTTCTTGACAATAACATCTTTTACCTTCTTTTTAGCATAACCTACCATTGAAAAAACAAGATTGTATTTTCCTACAGGCACTTTTTCGATTCTAAATTTACCGTCAATGTCTGCAGCCGCTCCTTTCATTGTGCCATCAATTACTACATTTGCTCCAATCAAAGCTTCCCCGTTCGCACTATCCACAATTATACCGGCTATCGTTCCAGTTAAAGTTTGACTGGCTATACTAGAGATATTTATTAACACTATTATGATTGTTAATAAGAATTTCAAAACGATAAATTTTTTACCGTTATTTTTAAGTATTTTCTTCATTTTACTCTCCTTCCGGGATTGTTAAACTGTTTTATTTTTCGGGATAAACATACCAATGATATGTTAGCAAATCGTTAAGAAGAGTTGTAGATTATGTTAAGGAATTGTTAGGATATTTTTTGTAGAATTAGTGTTATTTATCTACGAAGGAGAGATATATTAAGCTTGCTAAAAATTATATATCCCACATGCACAATAAGTTTGAAAAAAAGAAATAAAATTATATATTTTATTATTGAATTTAATATTAAGTAAAGTTGTAATAATCAATCTTAAGTCCAATACTTTAAAATTAATAACCCGGCAAAAGCCGGGTTTAATATAACAATTTTCACTAATGCTGTTTATGCCAAGCTCTCGTAAACGCTTACGAAACGCCTGTTGTTTCTTTTCCTTTCGAATTTAACGAAACCATCGGCAACTGCAAATAAGGTATCGTCTCCGCCACGCATAACGTTTTTTCCGGGATGGAATTTTGTTCCGCGTTGCCTTACCAAAATAGTGCCTGCCTTAACTTTTTCCCCTCCGTATCTTTTTACACCAAGATATTTCGGGTTACTGTCGCGTCCGTTTCTTGATGAACCTTGACCTTTCTTATGAGCCATTTATTTTACCTCCTCTTCTGCTTTTTCCTTCGGTTTTGAAGCTTTGGCTTTACTAATCGATACAACCTCAATTCGAGTAAGTTGTTGGCGGTGACCTTTTTTCACTTTGTACGATTTTCTTCTTTTCTTTTTGAAAACTATAACTTTGTCGTCTTTCAAATGTTCCAATACTTTTGCTTTTACCTTTATACCTTTCACCACAGGTGCACCGACTACAGTTTCCTTACCATCGGAAAACAGTAAAACATCTTCGAATGTAACCGTTTTATCGGCTTCAACGTTTAATTTGGGAACATAATACTTCCCGTTTTCCTCAACTTTGAATTGTGAGCCTGCTATATCAACAACCGCAAACATAAATTTCTCCTACTCTTTTAATTTCGAGCCTTAAAGTTATGAAAATATCGGATTTATGTCAATTTTAAATTCGCACGTAGGATTTTACTAAAAGGGAAATTAAAAATCAACCGACTATAACTTCGGCACGTTTTTCAGCCGATTCGTATAATGCTTCCAGCAATTTAATCCTGGTTAATGCCTCGCTACTGGAGGATAGTATATTGCTGCTGCCTTGAATTACGCTAATAAAATATTTCAATTCGTTTTCGTATGATTTTTTAAATAAATTTTTTGGATTGGCAGAGCTTGCCGGAGTGTAATCAATTCTTGTGGACTCTATTTTCTTGTATGCCCTGAAAGGATTGAGATGACCGGTGCCTTCGGTTCCGAAAACAGTAAGGTTGAAACTGTCTTTTTCGGAATGTAATGACCAGCTGACTTCAAAATTCATTACGGCTGAATTTTTAAATCGGATAAAGCCTACTGCAGAATCTTCAACGCCTTTAACTTTATGTGAAAAAGTTTGCGCCGAAACGCTTTTAATCGGTGGATAACCGATTAACCAAATTCCCAAATCGAGAAGTACAATTCCCAAATCGAACAGAACCCCTCCGCCGGCCTCCTTCCGGCGTTGAATCCATTTTTCGCTACTGCTTTGCTTTCGCGTCCAACCGCAGCGAATGTAAAAAGGTGTTCCGATCTCTCCACTGTTAATCAAACTTTTCAAAAGCATTGCATCGGGGCGGTACCGGAAATTCATTCCCACAACAGCTTTGCGTTTATATTTTTTAGCGGCATCATCCACTTTTTTTGCTTCTACGTAATTAATTGCAACCGGTTTTTCAATCATTACATCTTTTCCGTGTTTCATCACTTCAATTGCAATTTCGGAATGTGATTTTGTGGGTGTGGCAACAATTACGGCATCAAGTTCAACTTCTTCCAGCATTTTTTTGTAATCGGTATATTTATGCGGAATGTTAAACTTACCCGCTACGGTTTTAAGTCTGTTTTTATTAATTTCGGCTACGGCATTAATCTTCACGTTTTTAAGTTTGGACAGTATCGGCAGATGAATTAACTGGGCAACGCCACCTAAACCGATGATACCGATTTTTGTTTCTTTCATCAGGCAACAACTCCGGGTGCAACTTTTTTATTTCCGTGAACAAAAGCTTCAACTTGTTTTGTAATTCCATCGGCGTCCATTCCAAGAAGTTTGTGCAGCTCGGCTTGGGTTCCATGTTCAACGAATTGATCGGGCAAACCGATTCTGAGCACATCGTTTTTATAGTTTTTGTAATTCATATACTCAAGTACGCCGCTGCCGAATCCACCCGCCAACACGCTTTCTTCCAAAGTTACAATTTTATCGAATTTGGAAGCCACTTTATCGATAACAGCGGTATCGAGCGGTTTTATAAATCTCATGTTGTATAATTCGCAGCTAATTCCCAAAGAATGCAAATTATTAACAGCCCTTTGGGCGTATTCAACCATTTTACCTACGGCGAGCAAAGCCACGTGTTCACCTTCGTGAAGTAATTCTGCTTTTCCGATAGGTATGGCTTCAAATTCTTCTTTTATTTCAACCCCGATTGCACTTCCACGCGGATATCTAAGTGCAATTGGACCACCTTCATATTTGATTGCCGTGTATAACATATCTTTCAATTCATTTTCGTCTTTCGGCGCCATTACAACCATTCCAGGAATCATTCTGAGGTAAGTCAAATCAAATGTTCCGTGGTGTGTCGGTCCGTCGGCTCCAACCAAACCGGCTCTGTCCAATGCAAAAACCACATGCAATTTTTGGAGTGCAACATCGTGAATAATTTGGTCGATTGCCCTTTGCAAGAATGTAGAATAGATTGCCACAACGGGAACAATCCCTTGAGTTGCAAGTCCGGCTGCAAAAGTTACTCCGTGTTCTTCTGCAATTCCCACATCGAAATATCTGTCGGGAAATTTATCCATAATTTTACTTAGCCCCGTTCCATCCGGCATTGCAGCGGTAATACCGACAATTTTGTCGTCCCGTTCCATCAGTTTAACCAAAGTATTTCCGAAAACGGAAGTATAAGAAGGCGGACCTCCCGCTTTTTTAAGTACTTTACCGGTTAATTTATCGAATGGGGAAAGTCCGTGAAACTTAGGTTTATCTTCCTCCGCGGGTTTATAACCTTTTCCTTTTTGAGTGACAACATGAACCAGAATCGGTCCGTTCAAACCTTTGATGTATTCAAACAGTTTCACAAGTTTCGATACGTTATGCCCGTTAATCGGTCCGAAATATCTGAATCCCAATGCTTCGAACAGCATACCGGGAGTAACAACCGCTTTAACCCCCGATTCAAGTCTGGAAGCAACTGTTCTGAGTCTGTCACCGAACTGATCCAATTTCCCCGTTAAATCCCAAATTGCGCCTTTAAACTTGTTGTAATCGGGATGGGCTATAATTTCGTTAAAATAATTTGATATTTGCCAAACGTTGGGTGAAATGGACATACGGTTATCGTTGAGAACCACTACTAAATCTTTTTTCAACAAACCGCTGTTGTTCATTGCTTCGTAAGCCATTCCGCCGGTCATTGCGCCGTCGCCGATTACCGCAATTACTTTCTGTTTATTTTTTTGCAAATCATTTGCAGCTGCAATTCCCAACGCTGCGGAAATTGATGTTGATGCGTGTCCCGCACCGAACACATCGTATTGACTTTCCGTTCTTTTCAAGAATCCGCTCAATCCGTTGAGTTGCCGGATAGTGTTTAGTTTATCCCTTCGTCCTGTAATGATTTTATGCGGATAAGCCTGATGGCCCGTATCCCAAACTATTTTATCTTCCGGTGTGTTAAAAACTTTATGTAGTGCCAATGTTAATTCAACCGCGCCAAGTCCGCCTCCGAAATGACCACCGATTTGGGAAATAACGTCAATCATATATTCCCGTATTTCATGGCTGAGTTGCTTTAACTGCTTGGTATTGAAATCCCTTATATCTTTTGGATCGTTTACATCAAATAACAGTTGGTATTTGCTTTGTTCCGTCACGGTTTTTCCCTTCGTATTTATTTTAAATCTTTGTTGACTGATTCATCGAAACGGGTTTTAAGTTCGGTTACTTTCAACTCCGCTTCTTTAAGTATTGAATAACATTTTTCGGATAGTTTGATTCCTTCTTCATATAATTTTATCGATTCTTCCAACCCGGTATCTTCACTTTCGAGTAGTTGGGATATTTCATCCAAACGTTTTAACAGTTGTTCGAAACTTTCGTCTTTTTTCTTAGGCATCGGGATTAATCTTCACTTCTTTATCGAAAAATTTAACGCTAAATTGCTCGCCCGGGTTTAACTGCTTTGCACGCGGAATCAATTTACCGTTTTGCCGGATTAACGTATATCCTTTCTTCAAATTTTTCTCCACACTGTGCGAATGGATAATTTGATTTTTTAAGTTTAAAATATTATTCAAATGTTTTAATTTGTTTGTTGTTAACCCGTCTAATTTATAAACCAAATTATCCAAATACTGGTAGAAATTTTTAATTCTGTTAAGCGGGTTTTTGAATCCATACGACCCGCTAATTTGTTGAACGTTAGATTTGTATCTATCGATCTTATCAAAAATATTAATCGTTGTATTATATGAAAATTCATTCAGAAAGGCAAAGATTTCATTTATATCGGGAGTAGCAATTTCCATAGCAGCAGAAGGTGTTGGAGCCCTGTAATCGGCAACAAAATCGGCAATAGTAAAATCTATTTCGTGTCCGACCCCACTTACTATGGGAATTTCGGATTCAAAAATCGTGCGTGCAACAACTTCTTCGTTAAATGCCCACAGGTCTTCCAACGAACCGCCGCCGCGTGCAACGATAATTAAATCAATATCATTCAATTTATTTAACTTTTTAATAGCTTGTGAAATTTCCTCTGCTGCGCCTTCACCTTGAACGCGTGCCCCGGCAATTACAAGCTCAACCACAGGGTAACGGCGTTTAGCAACGCTAATCATATCGCGCAGAGCTGCCGTACCCGCACCGGTGACGATACCTATTTTTCTGGGAAAAGCGGGAATCGGTTTTTTAAGCTCTTTATCAAACAAACCTTCTTTTTGTAATTTCCGTTTCAAACGCTCAAAAGCCGCTTGTAATTCACCTTCCCCAGCTGGTTGCATCGAACGGACATCCAACTGGTACGAACCGCGCGGAGGATACACCGTTAATCTTCCCCGCACAATTACTTTCATGCCGTCTTGAGGTGTAAAAAATACGTAATTGTTAATTCCACGCCACATCGTGCAGTTGATTTGCGCATTGGCATCTTTTAATGTAAAATACCAATGTCCGGAAACATGTGCCTTGAAATTTGAGATTTCCCCTATCACATTTAACGCTGAAAAATGTTCTTCGAGAGTAATTTTTATTTCGGAGGTTAACTCGCTTACGGTAAAAATCATCTCACTCATTTTCTTCCTTTCTGAAAATCAAACAATACTGATGATGGCGATTTCCCACCCACGCATTGTTAACACCTAAAGCAATCAAAGGTTTGTCATCTTGCAACCAGATTTTTTCATCCTTCAAAATCCAGCTTCTGTTCCCTCTTTCGGTTAACGATGTTGCAGTATCGAAAGCGAGCGGGTATAATTTACTTTTGTAATAAATGTTATTGGTTATAATGGTAAGATACCCTTTGTTTTTCGTAACGTCGTAAACTTCGTCGAAAATTTCCGCTTGCCATTCCAAAAATTTATCATAGTCCTTTATATTTCCCAAATCTTCTTCTTCCAACGAATAAACGGTATCCAAACCTTTTTCCTTTCTGTTCTTTTGACGTATATTGTTGCGTTCAAGTTGATTCCAGTATGGAGGTGAAGTAATAACATAATCGAACTTTAAATCATTAAAACCGTTTTCTTCCAATACCTGTTTTAATTTCAAAGCAGAACCTTTAATTGAAAGGATTTTTGTATTGAAATTGCCCGATTGGATTCGATTCAACGCGATGGAATTATATTTTTCTTGTAATTCAATTCCTATTGCATTTCTGTTAAGTTCACCTGCTGCAATTAAAGTGCTACCCGTACCGGCAAAAGGATCGAGCACCCAAGCGTTTTCTTTTGTGAAAAAAGATATAAATTCAGCCACCAGCGATTCGGGAAATTTTGCCGGGTGCAAAACTTCATTTTCTTTTCTCTTTTTCGGGCGGTGGATAAACCATGATTTTGTGAACTTAATCCATTCCTTTCCCGTCAAATCGTTTAATTTATTTCCGGGGTTGTATCTCCCACGCTCACCGTAATCAATAAAATTATGTTTTTTTGACATTAAGTATTTAATATTATTAATATTCAATTATGATCTGTTGATTTCAAGATAACTTTTTCTCATATCTCCAGAACACGCGCTCAACCTTGGAATTTACATAATGCATGTAAAACGGGATTGGTCCGACCCACGGAATTACCGAGCTTTTAAATCCAGCTTTTTTTAAATCATTCAAACATCTTTTAAGTAAAATTCCGCCAATACCTTTTCCCCGTGCAGCTTTACCCGTGCCCATCGGTCCGAACCAACCGGTGCCTTTGTTGTTTGTTTCGTGTGCGGAAAATGCAATAATTCTGCCGTCTTTTTTCGCAATGTGAAGAGAAACCGGTTTGTTTTCGAAAGCCGCTCTTATCTCCCATTCCCATGCTGCAAAATGACGCCTTATCCAATTTAACATCGGTTGGAAATCTTTTTTGCCTGCACGGGAAACCGTAATTCCGTGTTGCCTTAACTTTCTTTCCTCTTTCGATGTATTAAAATCTTGATGAACCAAATCGGCTTTTAAATTTGCACAATCGTTAAATTTCACAAAACCGTTACGTTCAAAAAAACATACGGCTTCCGTGTAAAACGGATCCACACCGGGCATAAAATAATTGGGATACGATTCATAAACACGGACGAGCTTCACCCCGCGGGATTTCATTTCTTGTTCAACTTGCGAATAAAGTGCGGTTGCAATTCCTTTTCTTCTGTGTTCTTTCAAAACAGCGAGTAACTTAACGTATCCGGTTTTTTCTTTTCCCCTTTTCCGGACAACACCCATTATAAATCCAACTGGTTTATTCGAATCGGAATAAGCAAGCAAAGTTAAATCCGGAGCAAAATCCGGATCATCATCAATTTTTTGCTTTAACAAATCTTCGGTGATTTTATCAAGCTCCATTCCCATTTTACAAATGCGGTATGCGGCTTTGAACTGCCCGGGAGAATATTTTACTATTTTCATTTGCTTAAAAATTTATTGAGAAGAACGATGAAAACAATCCTATCGATATTTCATGAAATTTAGAAAAAGGTTCAACCGGTTGATAATTAAACCGGTAACGAATATATACGGCATAAACTTTATAGAATTTAAATAATCCCAAGGTTAATTCCGCACTCAGTCCGTTATTACCAAGAAAATCGGTATAACCTTTTAGAGCAGGCGAAACAAACTCAATATAATCTACCGGGAACATTTTGTTATAACCGATTCGCAAATAATTTTTTCTCGCCGCTTTAAATTCATAAGTATATTCAAGCGAAAAATAAGCAGACGGATAGTTGTAACCTTCACCGTAAAAAGTCAAGAACGGTATTTCTTTGGAAATTGTAAAATGTGTAGTTCCGTTACGCAATGCCAATCCGGGTGAAGGCATAAGAAACAATGCTCCACCGATACAAAGCTGGAGGAACGGACTGGCTGTACTTTTGTGCTCAACCGGATTTTTCCCGGGTAAAATCAGCTCGAAATTTTCACTTCTGGATTCATTACCGTTTTTATCTGTTACAACTATGTAAAAAGGAACGGAAGAAGAATCGAAACTGAAGCCGGAAAAATCGATTTCCGTTTTATGGTCTTCCGCAAGAATGCCGGAAACTTTGAATTCCAGCTTGTTATCTACAACCACTTTGGATTTCACACTGTCCGTCGTAAAAAAGGATAAAATAAATTTATGCGGAGGTTCCGGTGTTACGTATGCATCAATTAAAAATATTTCTACGTTTCCTTCCTGTTGTGCCCGTGGAATTATCAGCGGGAACAAAAAAATCAATAGGAATGTAATGGAAAAATATTTCATACAGAAATTCCGTTTTAGCTTGTTCAAATTTAAGATTTTTTTTGAAATTTAGTTCGGATTAATTGGGTGATAAATTAATTGACCTAATAAATATAATAATGAACGGACAGTTTAGTATATTTTGATTTTATAATTTAATAAAATCGGAAATTTTGGAGAGAAGAAATGAAAATTTTAATCAGCAACGACGACGGAATAGATTCGCGTGGAATATCCGAACTGGCTAAGTACTTAAAGGAAATTGGCGAAGTTACCATAATTGCTCCGCGCACGGAACAAAGCGCCGTGGGTCATGCAATAACGATGAGTATTCCGCTTCGGGTGAACGAATATTATAAAAACGGTGAATTTTTCGGATATGCGGTTGAAGGTACACCGGCAGATTGTGTGAAAATAGGAATTACAAATATCTTAAAAGAAAATCCCGATATAGTTGTTTCGGGAATTAATCACGGTGCGAATACTGCAATAAATATTGTTTATTCCGGCACCGTTTCCGCTGCCCGCGAAGCCGCAATTATGGACATTCCGGCATTGGCAATTTCGCTCAACAGTCATAATCCGACGCATTTTGAAGTAGCCGGAAAAGTTGCTCAAGAATTGGTAAAAATGGTTTGTAAATATAAACTGCCAAGGGGTACGCTGTTAAACGTAAATGTGCCGGATATTCCGGAGAACGAAATTGCAGGAATCCTCCCCACCGTACAAGGCAAAACAAAATGGGATGACGTTTACGAAGAAAGAATAGACCCTTACGGAAGAAAATATTATTGGCTTACCGGCAAACCGTTGGAACTTGATTCCGAAATTGACAAGGATCATTTTGCGGTTAAAAACAATTACGTCGCCATCACTCCGGTTCATTTCGATTTGACGGATTATTCCGCTTTCAAAGAAATGCAAAATTGGGGAGTTAACAAAATTAAAGACGTTTTAAAATGATGGATTTTGCTTGATGTTTAATTGGAGCGATATAAGTATTCACCTTTCTTTCGATTGGTATTATCTATTAATCTTTGGTATACTCTTTTTTTTATATACTTTTTATACTTACAAATATACTTTACCTGTTGTACCGGGAATTAAAAAATGGTTCTTAATCTTTCTGCGCTCTTTAATATTAATTTTATTGTTAATTTTAATTTTCGAACCTACAGTAAAACTTAAAAAGAAAGTCGTAATTGAACCGGTTAACCTTGTATTCGTAGATAACTCACAATCCATTGCATATAAAGACAGTTTAAATAGAGCTAATTTAATACGAAATTTTCTTCGCAAACTTGCAAATAGTAACGGTCAACCTGTCTTTTTCACATTCGGGCAAAAAATTACACCTCTCAATCCGGATAGTTTGAACAAGCCGGATTTTACGGAAACCGGAACAAATTTTAATTTAATATTTAACAAGTTAAATAATTTCAACAAACCGGTTGCTTCGGTAACCATCATATCCGACGGTCAAATAAACGAAGGCGAGAATCCTCTGAGTAAATTTGAGAAATTAAATATTCCGTTTTTTACTGTTGGGATTGGTGATACTACCACCCAGAAGGATTTATCGATTTCCAAAGTTTTATACAACGACTATATTTATAAAAACAAACCTACCACTGTCAAAGTAATGGTCTTAAATAAAAATTCCGGAAAACGGACAGTTAACGTTTCTTTCAAAGAAAATTCACAATTAATTGCAACCAAACAAATAACCTTTAATCAGAATGGAATAAAAAGCGTCGACTTTGAATACAAACCGGATAAAGCCGGTATAAGAAAATTAACTTTTTCGGTTAGTAAAATTACCGGTGAAGATAATTTCGAAAACAACAAAAAGGTTGAGTTTGTAAAAGTCTTGGAAAGTAAAATTAAAGTACTGCTTGTTTCCGGAAGTCCTTCACCCGATGTATCGTTTGTGAGAAATGCACTTGAACAAAACAAGGATATGGAAGTCTCTACCATTATCCAAATTGCTCCGAATAAATTTTTGAATGGTGAAAATTCAGATGAATTAATTGACAGCTGCGATGTTATATTTCTAACCGGCTTTCCGGGAAAATACACTCCACCAAATTTGACAGGTAAAATTTTTCGTGCAATAGATAAAAAAAACAAACCGTATTTTATAATGCTTTCCGGCGGAACCGATTTTATCAAACTAAAAAATCTTGAAAAGGTATTAAATTTCAAACTCCGGAATACAAGCGACAAATATTCCCCCGTGCAAATTTCATTGGTGGATGAAAACAGTCCGCTTTTCAAACGTACCGGAGCCGATTACCGTAAAATATGGGAATCGCTTCCTCCGGTGGATTACAATTTATCCGGCTTTTCCGTTAAACCAAACGGAAAAATTCTTGCGGACGTAAAAATTAATAACATTCCAACGAACAAACCGCTTATAATTTCCCAAGTTGCCGGAAACAAAAAATCAATTTCTTTTCTTGGCAAAAATATATGGAGATGGAAACTACAAACCGCCGATCTAAATTCCACTGTGTTCGATAAGTTTATTATCAATGTGGTTAAGTGGTTGTACACGGACACTAAAGTAAAATTATTTAAAATTAAAACAAATAAAAAAATCTACGCTCCGGGCGAAACCGTTTTCTTTTCCGCACAGGCTTATGATGAAACGCTTTCACCATTGGATGATGCGCATGTAACCGTGCATATAAAGATGGACGGAAAAGATACTCAACTGCCACTTAATTCCGCTGGGAACGGAGTTTATGAAGGTGAATTCACCCCAAATAAAAGCGGGGATTATTCATTCAAAGCCATTGCTTCCGTTAATGACAAAACGGTTGGTACGGCAACGGGTATTTTTAATGTTGGAGAATTAAATGTTGAACTAATAAATATTAAATTAAACTCAGATTACTTGAAACTTATAGCAAATTCTACCGGTGGTAAATATTTTTATCTTACAGGGCAATTGGGAATTAAC